>ENA-OQIM01000231-OQIM01000231.1-human-gut-metagenome-genome-assembly--contig:-NODE-231-length-20301-cov-2.547586_pt1 | contig 20301 bp, 29 predicted proteins | sample MGYA00242579_ERZ504744 | MGnify/ENA primary metagenome ERZ504744 (study PRJEB26092, sample SAMD00036441) | human gut metagenome | host: Homo sapiens | study: EMG produced TPA metagenomics assembly of...
GGGATGTTGTGAATTACTGCAATGATCATATTCATAATCCAGAGGCCAGAGCCGGAAAATTACTGGATGAATACAAGCGGGAACAAGTGTGATTCATCATTTTATCGACAGTATCAATGAACCGGATATGCTCACAAAAACAGAAACTGGAATGCTGATAAATGGAAAAACAGTGATCAAACAAATCGATGAAATGGTTACCTACAATGACCTGTATTCGACCATGGATCATCTGTGGAGTACACTTTTCATGACTGGATACCTGACACAGCGCGGAAGAGAAAGCGATGGCCGCTATTGCCTTGCAATTCCAAACCGGGAAATTCGAAATATCATAACAGAACGGATTCTTACACTGTTTCAGCAGGAAGTGAAAAAAGACGGAAAAATGGCAGAACAGTTTTGCCAGGCACTGCTTGGGGGAAAATCAGCAGAGGTGGAAAGCCTTTTGAATTTGTATTTGCAGAAGACGGTCAGCGTACGCGATACCTTTGTGCGGAAATCACTGAAAGAAAATTTCTATCATGGAATTCTGCTTGGAATCTTAAGCTATAAAAATGACTGGCGTGTATCTTCCAATCGAGAATCGGGAGAAGGATTCAGCGATATTGTAATTGAAACTGGAGATGCAGAAACAGGAATTGTGATAGAAGTGAAGTATACAGATGAGAAAAAAGATCTGGAAAGAGATTGCCGGAAGGCATTGGAGCAGATTCGGGATAAAAATTATACGCAGATATTGTGGCAGGAGGGCTATAAAAAAATGGTGCAGTATGGAATTGCATTTCATTTAAAACAGTGTTGTGTGATGGAAGAAGAGATGCAGCGTAAGTGGAATCGAGATGGGGCTCTGAATAGTTACAATTTGTTATAAATTCAGGGCAGAGATATTGCCCTGAATTTTATATACAGACAAGTTTCTGTCAACATTTTCCGTTCGATATGAGATAAAATGGCAATATTCAAAAGAAAAAGCCTATCATGAGGAGAAAAAATGGAAGAAAAGACAGCAAACATGGCAGAGAATATTCGCGTTACATTCACCGGATTCCACTACATAAAGGATGGCGATTATCCAAATGACTTCGAGGTATGCTTACTGATCCTGAAAGACAACAGCTTATCAGCAGGCTGCTGGGATACAGGATTATATGCCACGGAAGGCGGCAAGCAGCCAGGTGTATTCCGACAGGCAAGGGGCTGCTTTATCGATGCGGACTATGTAAAAGCCTGGACGAAGCTGGAGGATAAGGTGTATAATTTTCAGCAGAACAGCATTGTGTGACTGGGATACGAGAGGAGAATTGCAATGGACAGAAGAAGTAATAATATCGCGATCTTTCAGGACTCCATGGATTTGATAAAAGCAAACCAGAAGCTCCAGCAGGCAGTTCAGTTTTCGATTCAGAACCAAAAGCTGTATGTTCCATCGCAGGCAATTGCGCTTCCAAAACCTGGAAAATCACCTTGCAAAACGATTGTTTCATCTAAAAGAAGCTTCGAAGCCGCCTCTGCATACGCAAAAGCCGGAAAGCGAGTCTGCGTCCTGAATTTTGCATCTGCAACTAATCCCGGCGGCGGTGTAACACGGGGAAGTACGGCGCAGGAAGAATGCCTTTGCCGATGCAGCACACTGTATCCATGCCTAGACACAGAAACGATGTGGCATCAGTTCTATCAACCGCATCGGAAAGCAGGTGATCCACTCTATAATGATGATCTGCTGTATACACCAGGAATTGTCGTATTTAAGACCGATACCTCTGCGTCGGAACGAATGGAAGAAAAAGACTGGTATCAGGTAGACATCATTACCTGCGCAGCCCCGAACCTCCGAAAGAAACCAAGCAATGCCATGAACCCGTCCGCAGGAAATGCGCCGGTTAAGATTAATGAGAAAGCACTGTACGAACTTCAGATGCAAAGACTGGAACGTGTTTTTCAGGCGGCAGCATCGAACGGAGCGGAAGTTCTGATTTTAGGCGTGTTTGGCTGTGGCGCTTTCTGTAACCCGCCAAGAATTGTAGCACGGGCATTTCAGAGTGTACAGGAAAAATATGCATCCTATTTTGAAACGATAGAATATGCGGTGTTCTGCGGCAGAATGATACGTTGAATTATGATACATTCAATCAGGTGCTTGGAGGTAGAAAATAGAATTTATAGCAACCCCGAAAAGAATGCAAAAAATTCAGTACCACAGAGTGTGAATTATTGTGTCACAGATTTTCGTCGTACCCTGGTGCGCTTTAAAATTTGTTCCTTGCGATTCGCATTTTGCAGCATTGTCTTTTTTGCATTATTTTCGGGTTTTTCTATAAACTGGGCTCTGAAAGAACGTAAAAGCGAACAAAAAATATGATTTCATGAAAGGCAGACAAGATTAATTTTTTTAAGAATAAAAAGCGTTATACAAATGTCGCCTGTAATAAGTAGAATAAGCTATGACAAACAGGAGAGGGGAAGAGGATAAATGAAGGTTCTGAACTTTGAAGACAGCATTTACAAAGCAAATGCAATCCGCAAGGTATTGAACCAATGCGGCGTGACTAAAATTGAACTGGTGTCAAATGTCGAGGATGGTCTGCAGATGCTGAAGAATGCAGAAGACACTGGGGAACCGTTCGATTTGATTATCACAGATATGCATTATCCCATGAAGCAGGGAGCTGTCAGTGATACGGAGGCGGGAGAAAAGCTGGTTCAGCTCCTGCAGGAGCAGGGCAAACAGACAAAGGTTATCGTATGCTCATCCAGAAATATGAAGCTTCCCGGAGTGTATGGGTGCATCTGGTATTCAGAAATCAGTGACTGGGAAGAAGAGCTGTGCGATCTGGTAAGAGAAATGGAGAAGAATCGATGATTTACGCGATGAGCGATATTCATGGACAGTATGAGCAGTTTCTGACGCTGTTGGAGCAGATTGGTATTCGGAAAGAAGATACTCTTTATATCTTAGGCGATGTAGTCGATCGTGGACCAGAGCCAATGAAAATCCTGAAATACATGATGGCACATTCCAATATCATTCCGATCATAGGAAATCATGAAGTCATGGCGCTGCCGAATTTGAAACTTCTGGTGCCGGAATTTCGGGGGATTTTCTGGATAAACTGCCGTCGAAGGTGTATCAGGATTTTGCCGACTGGACGCAGAACGGCAGTACCAGTACAATCCAGGATTTTCGTAAACTGCCGCAGGAAGAACGGCACCAGGTAGTACAATATATGAAATCGTTCCGCCCATACGGAAAAGAAATTGTTAATGGGCAGGAATACTGGCTGGTGCATGCCGGACTGGATCATTTTTCGGAAACAAAACGTCTGGAAGAATATTCTGTAGATGATCTGGTATGGACGCGGATTGATTACGAAATTCCATATTTCGATGATATCATTGTAGTCAGCGGGCATACACCGACACAGAACATCCTTGGAAACAGCCGTCCGGGGTATATTTTTAAAGAAAACCATCACATTGCGATCGACTGCGGAGCAGGGAAAAGCAATGGAAGACTGGCGGCAATCTGCCTGGATACAGGGAAAGAATATTATGCGAGGTAAATGCTGCAAAGAGCAAAAGAATGCGAACTGGAACAGCTGATCCATGATGTTTTTTGTTATGATGTGACGGGAAAAATTCTTGGGGTAGAAGATGGAAAGCAAGAATATAAATCATACTTTTCAAGTGCATGGTCGCGGATAGAGTGAATTATCAGATAAAAGATGAATAAACGAGAAAAAAACAAATTTATATTAAAATAATGAAAAAAAGAATGGCAAAAGAAAGCGAGCTGCGTTATAATAAAAAATAATTAAAGTGTGTAATGAAAAATTAATGAAATGAGTCTAGGAGAAAACAGAAAAGTAATGGAAAATGACATTTATATCGCCAAAAAGAGAATCAGTACAGAAAATTTTTTGTTGAAACTGAATCGACAGGCACATCAGCTTGAAGTTTATAAAAAAGCAGATGGGCAGGCTCTGCGGAAGAACTACAGCATCCGAAAGGATTTTGTCCCGTGTGAATATACGATTTATGAAAAATCAAGGAAATGCCATGCCTGTTCGGCCGCGAAGATTCCCCAACTCCTTATGGTGTGTTTGATATTGTAAAAAAATCAAAGGTAAAAGAAGAATATATCAGCGGCTATCATAAAAAGTATGAACGGATAAAATTTTTTGGCTTATCTGGTGATTTTCGAAGACTACTTTATTCACAGTGATCTTTATATGGACAGAGTGACATCTGAAACATTTGAGCAGGCAGAGCCAATCAGCAACGGAGATACCGGCACGGCAGGCTGCATTCGGGTCAGCCAGAAAGATGTAGAGTGGCTGCTGGAAAATATAGAAGTAGGGACTACGGTAATCCTTTGAGGGGATGGAAAAAAAGATGGTATTTGCAATTATATTATTTGTTTTACTCCTTGGGTATTATGGAATTGTAAAAGGTGAGGAGGATTCCTTAAAAGCTTTTTTCATCATTATCGGCATTGTGGTTGTACTATGGGGAATTGGGACGTTGTTTAAAGATAATAATGGCTTAGATGATGAAGATTATGAGAAAATCAGAATATATGAAGAAAATCATAAAGATGATGGAAAGGATACAAGGGAACAAGGCGAAATTCTATGGCAGAAGATGAAAAATTGAGGTCAGATGGAATAGACCCTGATGAATATAGAGAACGACATAATTATTAAAATGTGCGAAAAATTAGGAGAATTTCTTTGAGTGGATAGGTGAGAAATGGAAAAATATTGGGAAGGTGTTAAAAATACAGAAGAAATAGACAGAGGGCTCTATATTATACTTCCTCTGCGGTACCAGGGAGATTTTCAGAAAATACCGTTTAGTGCGAAAAAAACAAATACAGACCAGAATAATAAATCAGATGAAGAAAGGGATCGCTCCGGATTTGATTCCGATGATTTTCTGGAAATTCTATCTATAAAATGCCGTTCTGGTGAATTTGTCAAAAGGTGTATGCTGGAGGAGACGGTTGCAACGGTAAAGAGAAAATGGAAAGAAGCAGTAAAGATCCCCTTTCCTTATGATCTGACGCAATTGCAAGTATTTTCTTTCAACAATGGAATTGCCTTTTTAACTGTGTATCTGGCATATAAAAATAAAGACGTCCAGGAAATTTATCAGTTAATCAATCCGGGATACATAGATGATAAAAAACAGGAAATTCAGGACAGTCTGTTAGCAATTTTAGAACAGGAAGTATTTGAATCATGGCATAAGGAATATGGCGTTCAGTTAAAATGGTTCGGCCAAAGCGAAAAAACAAAAATCTACATGATGAAAGAAGCTTACCGACTGAATGTGGCGGCACTTCCGAAACGTTTTGAAGAACGGAAGATTGCGGAGAAAATTGCCTATAATGAACATCGGCTGATTGATGTAACGAAGGAGTTTTCCGATTTATCGGAGAAAGATGTTGAGTATGCATCTGGGGCAAGGGATGTAAATGACAGCCATTATGGATGGGCATGTGCAATTACATCACAGGAGATTGCCTATGCGTATGGTCCAAAACCGGGGAAAACAGTTCCAATTACAGCAGAAGCATTGCCAGAACGAGCAGAAGACGATCTGGAACTAACGATGATTGTAATGTATCAAAAATATACTTGTATGCTGTTGAATGAAAAAATCCATGAGAGATTTCAGGGGATTTCAGCTCAGAGTATTCGAGGACTGAAAAAAGAAGCATTGGAATTCATCGCATACGGAACACTGACACCATCCCAGGTGTCAAAATGGAATAATGTCTGTGAGACATATCGAGCGCTGCAGAAAGAAAATGGCGTGAATGAAGCACTGGATGAGATCAAAGAAAAAATACGAACTGTTAAACGAAGAACAGGATCACATCGACAGCAAGCGGGAATCACGCGTGAGTATGATTATTGCGGTATTTGGATTCGTTTCCATTGTCGCGGCGGCGTTGCAGATATTAGATTATTTGAGTTCAGGGAAAGGGGTGATGATTGGGGGATTTGTTGGTGCTGTGAGTGGTATTTTGACAATCACCTTATACTATTTCAAAAAAATAGAAAACAAGAGTAAAAATAACGAGATTATTTGAAATTTGATACTTGGTTTGGAGGAAAAACTATGATTTACTATAAAAATGCTGAGGAAAAAATAAAAGAAATTACAAGATCGTATGACTTTGGAAATATATGTGACTTAGAAAATCGTGAAATTGAGGCAGAGGAATCTAGTTTTGATACAAGTTCCTATAATTTCATATTATATCTAAGAATGAAAATGAAATAGCAACATTAATAAAAGAAAAGTCGAAAAATTTTGGTGGACGAAATAAAAAAACAGGGAAATACAATTCAATGTAAGCGATCAATTGGTGATATTAAGGAAAGCAATAAACCAGCTTATATTTGTAGTTTAGGAAATAGATCGAGTTTAAAAATTGATCCGTTACAAATGGAATGTTATGTTGCAATATGCTATAAGAAATGTCTGGGGATGATATGTTTTGAACAGATGTTTGTTGAAAAGGACAAAGTGTGGTGTGCTCCGGGTAGAATTCAATATTATAAATGCCCGATAGAAGATGGTGTAATAAGAAATATAAATCAAAATAAAAAAGGAGAATTCGATTGCTGTTATCCAATGAAAAATATGGATAAAAATGAACAGCCTGATGGAAGAGGAGTATATAATTCAAAATATACAGTATGTGATATTAAAGGCAATGGACAGGAAATAGTTGACAGGATTATAAATGAACTTTTAGAAATTCTAAAAGAATAACATTTGGTTAGGGAGAAAAAAATATGGAGTGAAGATATTAAAGAAAATATAAGTGAGAAATTAATAATGAAAGCGTATGAATTTGCAAATATGTTGTTAAATAATAATAAAGACACACCATTAACAGACAAGTTTGAAAATGAAAAAGATGAAAATGGAATTAGAAAATATGCACAGAAAGGTGAAAGATGGTGGGATGAGTCAACCGGAAGCCAAAAAGAACATTTAGTGTGCTGGTTTATGCGGAAAACTTATGAAAATGGAAGTACGCAAAAATGTATTGATGACAATTTTACATATAAATGTCCAGAATGTTATTTTGTGAGTTCTGGAAAACGAGTGGATTGTAATCAGGAAATAAACGCTAAAAAAATTTTTAATCATATGCAAAGGCCAGAAATGTATTTTTATATTGCAGAAGCTTTTGAGATATTAGATGAAAAAAAATTGTCTTGTTGTATTAATGAAGTAAAAGAAGCAAAAAGAACAGGAAAAAGCTGGAAAGAAATTATACGTAAATATTTACCATGGGAAAAAGTAGAAACAAAATTAATAAATAGGGATATAAACTAACAAAGAATTTTATGAAGAAATTGTTAAGTATCTATCTGCTTAAATCATAAAAAGGATTTAAAATGAATGCAGATGAGTTAGTCAAACAAGATAAAGTCCTTATCATGTTCGAACATAAATACAACCAGGAAAAATATGATCAATCCGGAGCAGATTTTTCATTCCTGTTCCTACGAGTTTTTCTATTCCAATCATCCGTTTTTGCGGACAGGTTTATGGAGCGGAACCATGCGTCTACGCTATGCGTATGTTGTCGATTTGAAAAACAAAAGTTTCAAACTGGCATCCCAATGGAAACCCAAGGTACCGTCTTACGACACGAAAGAGAAGTACGAACGCACAGAGCTGAATGAAATTTATAACACGCTACAAAAAGAACTGGATGGAATTGCGGATCAGGTACAGGCAGAATATCTTGAGATGCAGCGAAAAGCAGCCAGGGCAGCGTATGTGAGGGCATGTTTTGATCCGGTTAACGGACGTGAGGATAAAGAAGCATTAGGAGAATATGACCGCGCCGAACAGGAATTTGTGAAATCTTTGTATACTTTGGCAGAAGCTGTCATGAAAAGAAAGGAATGCACCGTGATTTACGATTTTCTGTCGGAATCAGGCACGCTGACCAATAGCAGAATTTCTATGCTCGCATTTCTTGCTGCGATTGAAAAAACAAGAATCTGGTAATGGACAGAAACTCCCGAAAGAAGGACAATAGAAAAAAGAAAAGCAATTTGATGATGTTATGCATGCTGCCCGGAGAATGGGCAGCATGATTTTTTAAAATTCATAAGGCGTTACACAAACAACGCTTGCGAATGCTAGAATGGCCTCAACAAAAGAAAAAAAGACCGAAAATGAAATAGGATCAAGGAAAAATCCAGCAACTGGATACTCAGATTAAGTGGAGGAATACAAACAATGGGCTTAAAGAACGATATAAAATTTAAAATTTTACAGGAGCTAATGCAAGAGACAAATATAGAAAGACCAATATCCATTTGGAAACTGCGCGATGCTGTTTATGGGGAAATTTCCGTAGAGGGAGACAAAGAGAAGAAAAAGAACAAACGCGATAACCAGATCAGAACTGTAAAAAAGGATGTCTTTGAACTGGAAGCGGAAGGCATTGTTACGATCACCGAGATGGATGAGGATGGAAAGATAGATAATAAAAAGAATATTATCTATTACAATCATCCACTGAGTCAGAAAAAACTGCCATTTCTGATTGAACATACTTTTACCATGACAGCAACGATGGAGGAAAAACAGGAAATTATTCGAGATCTGATCACCTGTGCCGGAGTAGGAAATATTAAGAAATATCATTGCTATCTGGAAAGGTTTTTCCCCGGAATATTTATTAGATGATGTGGGAAAAGCGAAGGTTTCAAAAGAACGGAAATATCCGAAAATACCGCAGATGGAAGCGAAGAGGTCGTCCGCCGGGCAGAACCGTGCCACTATACAAATCTGCATGAGAATATGAGCAGAATCTTTGAAGCACTGAGCAATCAGACAGGACAGTTTTTTCGGAAAATCTCATTTAAACTCATACAGTATACGAAATCAGGGGAGCGTGCTTATGTCGATGGTGGAAAGGTCTATGTCATTTCACCTTATTTCATCAGCAGTTCAAATGGGAAACTGTGGCTGGTTGGAAACCATGAGCCGTATCAGGGTTTGTCCAATTATCCGATTGAACGCATGGACGAAATTCAGGTGCTTGAGCCGGGTGAGGGAAGATACCGTCCGATGTCTGAACTGGAAGACGAGAACAGGAAGCTGGATAAGTATCGTTATGTAGCGGAACACCAGGGCGGCAGCTATGGCAGTGTGGAACCCATTATTTTACGGGTGCGGAAAACGCCAAATGCTTATACCGTCATGTACCACACGTTTGATGACGAATTCTATTTTCTGAAAGGCGGAACTGAGGAATATGATCGGGTGCTGGTATATCGAACCGCGTATTTCATTGCAAACTGGGCGATGATGAATTCACGGGGATGTCATCGTGGAGACACCGGCGGTACAGGAGCTGATTCGGAATAAAATGAAAGAACTGGAAGGGCTTTATCAGACCAATGAATAAACTAGAAGTTCAATGAAAAATTCTGGAAAGTGTGTAAAAATAGGGAAATATAAAAATTTTTGCAGGGTGCGTAAGGAGGCGTTTTGTTACGATGACAGAACAAGGTAAGGTTCATTATCTACTGGTGCGTGGCTATGAGGAATTTCATGATGAGGATGAGTGGCTTGGAATTTATTCCACTTGGGAAAATGCAATTGCTGCATATGAGAGAGAACATGCTGCGCTGGAAAGAGAAAAGGCGAGAGATCTGGAAACCTTTGGCGAACGGGCTATGCAGCTTGCCATGCGTGAAGAAATCCAGATTCACAGCTTTGAGGAAACGACGGGGAGATGGCGATACCATCTCCAGTCAAAAGAAAATCTGCAGAAATGAAAAATGGAATTGTAGTATGAATTATTTTTTTGTTCCGCAAGAAGCGTTACACAAACAACGCCTATTGCGGATAGAATAGGCACATAACAAAAAGCTGTTTCAGATCCAAGGTCAGGAGGAAAGATACATGTGTAAAAGACATAAACGTTTTGTGATATTTCTGGATGTTGACGGAGTGCTGAATACCACAACCACAGTCCAGAAAACCCCGGATGGATATACGGGGATTGATGATGCACGAGTGGAAGTCCTGGCAAAGACAATTGAAAAAATTGGTGGAGCAGATCTTGTTTTGTCTTCCGACTGGAAAGAAATGAAACCGACAGATGATGATTATGTGTATCTCATTTCTAAACTTGCTTTGTGCGGGCTGTCGATCGATGGGCAGACACAGGATCAGATGTACAAAAGGGGAGAAGGAATTTTGAAATACCTGAAAGCACATCCGGAGATTGAAGAGTATGTAGTTCTGGATGACTGCAGATTTGACTTTCAAAAGGACCGAAAACTCTGGGAACATCTGCTGCTCACCAATGGAATCGAAAACGCACAATTTGCATCGGAAACCCCGGCGGTGGAGGCAATCGTGTTTAGGGATTATCTGAAGCTGTTTTGAAACAGGAGTACTCAAATGAGAAAGAGAATCAGCAGAATGATAGGAAATATATTGTAAAGTGACAAAAAAGTTTTTCTGCGCCAGATACTGAAGGAGGAGCAAAATGAAAAATCAAATTACAAAAGAAACCGTCTATCGTATCCCAGCTGATGTGAAGAGAGAAAGTGCTGTGACCCTGCAGGAAAAGCATCTGCTTCAGAAATTCACCAATATTCTCCGCGAGGATGGGAAAAATTACTGGTTCAATGCGGAGAGATTTCTGCGGACAGCGGAAGAATACAACTTTACAGTTTCAAGCATGATGAGAGACATCGAATTATCAGAGTATGTGGAGGAAGAAGAGATTCCAAGTCTTAAGACGCTTCGCAGATTACTCAATTATTGTGAATATCCAGATGAGAAGCTTGTGGTCGGAATTCAGGCGATTAAACGGATTGGAAAAGCGCTGTACGGGAATCAAAATGCGTTCCTTGAAAATATCGATGAAGAGAGTCTTAGCTGCATGGCAGAGCAGTATCTGAAGATTCGGGAACAGTGAAAGTAAAATCCTGTGAAACAGAAAAGTGGCCAAAAGAGTGTCCACATGCAGGAACGGTTCCATGATAAGATAAGGCATACCCGGAAAGTAAACCACAAGTTCAATGCAAATGCCGGAGAGAAGTGGAATAATAGGAGTACATCAGAACACCGGCGGATGCATCAGAATACCGAACAGATCAGGAGGAACAACTCGATATGACGTTGAACGAACTTTTCGCAATTCAGGAAGCAGACGTAACAAAAGAATTCCTGTTGAAAGCCGGCTGGAGTGAGATCGCAGAAGAACCGGCGGAGATATTCCGGCGGAGCAGGCTGGTTCCTGACAGAGTGGAATCACATAAGGAATACAAAAGTTAAAAGAGAAATATGAGTGAGGTAGCTCAGCCATGGTAGAGCAGAGAAACCAAGCCGATCATGGGTGTGGTCGGTACAGCAAAAGATCTATTGTCGCTGGTTCGATTCCAGCCCTCACTCCTGAAACATGAAAACTCACAGTCAACGTACAAAAGAATGGAGACGAGATCACAAATGAACACAGGATCTGCAATCGAAACTGAAAGATTATCCTTCTCCCAAGCCGGACGGACAGAGACTCCGAGGCATTTTTACAAATGCTGCGGGATGATGGCGACTTCTACATATTCTGCGGATCAGCCCATCCGAAAAACATGTGATGGGGTTTGCCAACTACTTTGAGAGAACCGATCATGAGCTTTGCACCTATTCCATTTTTCCCAAACAGCAGAAAGACAAGTTTATTGGTTACGTAGGCGTACATAGAGAAATGGAAGACGAATACGAAATTGAATTTTATATCGCCAGAGAATACCGAAGAAACGGCTACTGTGAAGAAGCCAGCCGAGAGCTGATTAATCAGCTCTTTGGTGATGGGGTTTCTGCAAACGGAAAGAATCTTTTCATCGATAAGCTGTATGTGACAACCCAGACAGAAAATGAACCAACGATCAGCCTGCTGCGGAAGCTGGGGTTCAGAGAAGTAGAGGACGGCCCGGTCATGGTTGTGCTGGGTAACATTTTCGAAAAAGAAGATAATTTTTTCGCACACGAAGTAGTAAAACTGGTACTGACAAAGGAGGAGTTTTCTGATGGCAATTAAATTTGAAGAACTGAGAAAATATGTTGCACGCAATGTCCGCTTATCCATCTGTTTTGAGGATGGTTATTACCACGATTATCTGATGATGTCAGACATTCCGGAACAGAAATATGCCGGCTTTTACATCTATGGAGTCGGAATGGTGGATGTGGAATTTTCCAGAGATGTCTATACGGCTTTGCCGGAACCGGAAGGAGAATGTTGGTGCAGTAAAGATGATACAATGAATCCGGCGATGGAACTTATGATTTCGGAAGAACCGCGGGATATCAAACGGAGTGTGGAACAGAAGCTTTTGTTCCGGGATCTAAAACCGTATCTGCAGATCGGCAGACATTTTTCTATCGTAAATCGAAATGACTGGTCATCTGAATACTATGAATATCGGAGTGAGATACCGGAGAAATACGATGATATGTATGTGTACGGCATCGGAATGGAAGAGTGTCCACATGTTGAGAAAATGTGGATGGATGTTCAGTATGAAACGGTTCACAGAAAGCAGATGGTGATTGTGCTTTCCAATCAGCCGAGAGAAGATCTGAGAACAGAATAAAAGAGAACTTTTTTATGCAACGGAAAAAGGAAAGGAAGAGAGCCAGAGATATGGATAGAGATCACACGTTTGATTTACCAGATTTAACAGAAGACTTCTGGAAAACCGTTGTGTTTGCACAGGAGGATCCCCCTTCTGGAATGGGCGGCCCGGGATGTGTATGTCTGCTCAGCAAAGAGGGAAAAGAGTATATTTTCGGATTTGAAGAGACACCATTTTACAAAAGTACCGAGCTTTTCCCGATCTTTGAGACGACCGATGAAAGAATTGGTTATCGTCATAAATATAAAGCAGAAGATCACGGCTGGAAATATCTGGAGAAAGAAAATGCACTGATCCGGGAAGATATTCTGGATGAGTACAGCAAAGCGGCTGCGGAGGCGAAACGGGAAAAGGAAAATTTCTGGCATTTTTATGCCATCAATCTGGCCGGCCGGGCAATTGGCGTGGAGCATCTGGAACGATATGATTACATCGGAAGCGTTCTGTACAGGGAAAGAATGGATCGGGAAATGGCGGAACGCCGGAAAAAACGCGAGAAGGAGAAACTGACGGAGAACGAATTTAACTGGAAGCCGATGCATGTGAACAATATTCCGGACAATTCTGAGATGGGCGTTTACGCACTGTTGATGAGAAGGAATGACGGAAAAATCAAGGGTGTAAAATACTCGATTCTGTATCAGTACGAGGAGCACAGCCCGATGCTGATATACAGTGATGCAAAGGTGGAAGCCTATATTCTTTTCTACGCGGATTACGATGATATCATCGGTCCGTGGGATTATCATTCTGTCAGCAGACAGGAATGTGCAGAGCTTTACGGAAAAGAAAATCATTTTCCGCCGGAATTGGTCATATTATGATGGATTACGTTTTCAGATGGTGATATTCATAACTTCGGCAGATTTCTCCGCACATTCCAAAGTCTGGAAGAAGCTAAAGCATATGCGATGTATTATGCGAATGTGAACAGCGGCGGAATCAACAAGAAAACAATTCTGAAACAGGAGGAGGAATCCAGAATCGAAGATCATGTGAACCGTATTGCACATTACGAAGCATATCAGATGTATCGAAAATATTATAAAAAAATTCTGGATGCCATCAGCGAAGAAAACTGTTTCCCGGATTCCTGCAGCGGAGGCGGTGTGTATCTCCGAGAGGCTATTTTAAAGAAAGTACCGGAAATCACAGAAGAACAGCTCAGAATGATCTGGAGAGAACTTCCATTTGTACTCGAGAAGAGAACACAGGACTGGATCGAACGGGAAAGGCAGTTCAGCGAGAAGTATATCCGGGAGCAAAGGAAAGAGACAGAAGGAGTTTTTTAAGACAAGAACCTGTCACATACGGATACGCAGGTGGTAAGATAGCAGATAGAAAGAGACAACAGCAGGATTACCGGTAGAGCTCACAAGGAGGTATCATCGAATGATTCTTTACAAATACACGGCAGACTGTTCAAAACTGAATCTGGAACAGGAAGGTACAACGAAGGAAGGATATGAGGGCCTCTATCCCCGGCGAAGTGACATTGCGGAATGGAACAGTAAATTTTACACAGCTACCGTACAGAAAAGAAGTTTTTCATTATGATCAGTGATATTCGGAAGGATAAGATGACGATTGTAGCTGAACTTGAAATGGAAGTGGATCCTCGGGAATGTGTGGATTATATTCGGAAGATACTGCCAGAAATGGAGCTGCTTGCATGTGAGGAAATCACAAGTGATGAGTTTTACAAAGAAATGGTCCGGACAGAACGGAATAACTGGACGGAGTGCTATATCCGGTCAATGAAAGAGGACTTAAAGCTTGCTACGGAACCGGAGCACAGCTATTATGAACCTGTTGCGTATCAGGTAAGTGAACGGATTTACACGTCCCAAGATATGAACAGACAAAAGCAGTCAGAACAGATGCAGGAAATTATGGCATCGGAGAGTTCTATGAAGAGATGGAGCGGATTTATGCTCTGGAAAATGAAAAAACGTTTTGTTGGGCATCCCGTGCATTATCTGATCACAGCCGGGGACAAAGCGGCTGCGGATGATATGATTGATATTCTGATTCCAGCCCTTCTGGAGAATCAGAGACTGCTGAGTGGCAGGCTTATGATGTACAGAAGATGACACATAAAGCAGAACAGGAAGGAAATTTTGAAAATATTTTCTCCGGTGCCAAAGGTGGTACGGTGATCTTAAGTCTGGAAGGTGAAAAGAGTACCGGAATGTATGCCACCGGCAATTATGATCTGGCGAAAGCACTTGGGAATAAGCTGAATGAGTATGGAAATTCTACCTTATTTATCTTTGTAGATATTTCCGGAAACCGCAGTGTATCGGATGATACGATAGCGGAAATTCTTTCCAATGCGGATCTGATTCAAATTCAGGAAGGCCAGGGAGATCTGAAGCGGGCGTCTGCTTATCTGAAACGTCTGGCGGAGAAAACGGAGTATCACGATTACACGATAGACGAGCTGACGCAGTATCTCCCGAAAGAGAAGAAGCTGTATTCGGTTTCGGATATTTATAACGCTTACAACCGCTGGTATGGCCGCGGATTGAAAACCCATATCTACAAGGCCTATAAGGAAAAAGACCTGATCAAAATTGAGCTGAAAAAGAAGACAGATAAGCCTTACCTGGAGCTGCAGAAAATGGTAGGCCTGTCGGAGGTAAAGAAAGTGACAGACGAGATTCTGGCGGCGGCCAAGATGCAGAAAATGCGGAAACAGATGGGTCTTCCGGGGGTTCAGTCATCCATGCATATGCTGTTTTCCGGAAATCCAGGACAGCAAAGACAACCGTGGCGCGTCTGCTATCCCAGGTCTTGAAGGAAGAGGAAGTGCTGAAATATGGCCACATTGTAGAGTGCGGCAGGCAGGATCTGGTCGGAAAGTACGTCGGCTGGACAGCACAGATTGTTGAGAGTAAATTTCAGGCGGCGCGTGGCGGCATTCTGTTTATCAATGAGGCGTATTCTCTTGTAGAAGACAACCGCACGTATGGCGCCGAGGCAATCAATACCATTGTGCAGGAGATGGAGAATTACCGGGATGAGGTCATTGTCATTTTTGCAGGATATCCGGAGAAGATGAAGGAGTTTCTGGAGCAGAATGAAGGTCTTGCAAGCCGCATTGCCTTTCACCTGAATTTCCCGGATTACTCGCCGGAAGAACTGACGCAGATTCTGGATCTGATGCTGGAAAAATCGGAATACCGGATGGACGAAAGAACAAGGGAAAAATGCTTTTCCATCTGCGCCGATGCATGCCGGGAAGAAAATTACGGCAATGGACGGTTTGTCAGAAACCTGCTGGACCACGCTATCATGCGCCAGGCAGACCGCCTCATTCGGGAACATCAGAATGGTACGCTGGAAAAAGAGGAGGCCTGTCTTCTGACGGCGGACGATTTCGAGATGATCGGCCTGAAAAAGAAACCGCAGAGCCGGCAGATCGGATTTTGTGCCGGGTGAACAGCATAAAAAATCAGCAAAAAAAATTAAACCAGCGGTTAAGTGCAGAAAACGAAAGCATGTGATACAGTATATACATGAAGATTGCGGGAGTGCAAAGCACGTAGCAATCTGGTATCAAAGGGGTCAAAAAACCTTTTGACCCCAACGTCTATATATAACAAAACACAGATATTCACAAAAAGACCAGAAAGGGGGAGTGAACACATGAAGTTAAGCGAGCTGTTGAATGTGTTGAAAACAGCAGAAACTGCGGAAGAGATGGATGTGAGACGAGAAGAAATCGCAGCGCTGATTCCGGCCGTACGAACCATGTTTGGCTATGATCAGAAGAACAGTGCACATCAGTATGACTTATGGATGCATTCCCTCCATGTGGTCTGCAATCTTCCGCGGAGGATGGAAAATGACATGGTCTATCTGGCGGCGCTGCTGCACGATATCGGAAAGCCGGAAGCGCAGTGCAGGGGAAAACGCGAGGGTGATCCGGACATGCATTACTACGGTCATCCCGAAAAAAGCATGGAAATCGTGCGCGACATCGTGGTCCCGGAGCTGGACCGGCAGGGGTATGTGATTCCGTGTTTCGATGTACAGGAGCTCCTGTATTATGTGAAGTATCATGATGACCACGTCAGTGTAAAATTAAAGCACGTCAGACGCCATACGAAAATGGCCAGCTTTGCGATGTTTCAAAACCTGATGCTGCTACAGCTGGCAGATGCCAAAGCACATATCCAGATCCTGTTATCGCCGAACGGGCAGAAATCTGCGGACGGCTTGCCGGGGAGGAAGGCAGACTTCTCTATCAGAAAATTCTGGATGGGGAGTAGCTGATGAGCCGAAGCTGTAAAAAAAACGCCCGTCAGCAAAGGCCGATGCAAAAATTTCCGTTGGGCAAAGCGCGCGGCAAATAAGAGGGTTCGACGGGCGAAAACACTGTGGGGAAAATCAAAAGCATTTCGAAAAATTTCTGAGACATGGGATATCTGCGACTGGAAATTTTACGGTGAGAGACCCTGAAATCCGAATCGGGAAGAAAAAAAATCACTGGGGAAAATGCTATTACAGAAAATGATCTGGAAAAGATGCATGAAACCATGGATGAATTATGAATCAAGATCCCGAAAGGAAATCCTGAAGCTGGGGACAGAAGACAGAAACACTAAAATAACAGAATAAGGCGGTAGTTTAACGGGCAAAACCTGTGCAGAAAAAAAGGTTTCATGTTTGTGGAACACACAGCAACTTTTTGAGGAGAATAGGGAGGCACAGAATGCAGGTTCAAGTCCTGCCCGCCTTACGCGAGTGAGGTAGCTTAAAAGAAAGAGCGCGAAAAAACGGTCATGTGCGTGACCGTAACGGCAAACTTTTTTCCAGTGGTAATGGCGAAGATGCCGGTTCAAATCCGGCCCTCACTCAGAAAAAAACAGAAGAGCAAACGAGAAAGAATGGAGTCCATAGATCCAGAAAAGGATGTCTGGAGAAAACAGTGGAACGAAGGAAAGGAGCGGCAGCGATGGATTTTGCAGAATGGATACGGGAGCAGGCGACAAAAACTTATACAGAAAATGGAGCAGTAGCACGGAACACAACCGGCGATGCGCGGCTGGATCTGTTTGCGACAATTGGATCCCTGCGCAGAGCGGATCCGGAAAGAATTGAGCTTCTGTTTGCGGAAGCATATCAGGCAGACCCGCTGTTCGCATTGAAAATCCTGTTTTATGCGCGTGATATCCGGGAAGGTCTCGGCGAGAGACGTGTCTTTCGGATTCTACTACAGTATCTTGCCGAGTACCATCCGCAGGCAGTTATTGCCAACCTTGATCTGATTGGTGTTTTCGGCCGTTTTGACGACTGGTACTGCCTGATCGGACTGGCGTTGAGGACGAGATGTGGAGTGCCATGAAGCAGCAGCTGGAAGCAGATCTGAAAAACTTTCAGGAGAGAAAAAGCGTTTCCCTGCTTGCTAAATGGATCAAAACGGCAGACTCTAAAAATACGGAGACGAGAAAACTCGGCATTCTGACGGCGCAGAAACTCGGCTATCCTGTTTACAACTTCAAAAGAATCGTCCGTTCTCTGCGGAAATATATCGGTGTGCTGGAAGTGAAAATGTCAGAAAGAAAGTGGGAGGAGATCGTTTACCCGGAGTCTCCGGAAGAGCCATGATGATTTACAGGAGCGCATTTCGAAAACATGATGAAAAGCGTTTTAACCAGTATCTGTCGAAGGCACTGGATGGAAAAGAAAAGATTCATGCGGAGACGCTGTACCCGTACGATCTCGTGGAAAAAGTTCTGTATGGACGTCAATGGAATCAGGTATTGGAGGCGCAGTGGAGGCAGCTGCCGGATTATGTGGCGCAGGAAACGAATGCAATTGTCATTGCAGATGTTTCCGGTTCCATGAGTGGAAGACCCTTGGCGACATCCATTGGTCTTGCTATTTACTTTGCAGAGCGGAACCGGGGCGCTTACCACAATCTTTTCATGACGTTCAGCCAGAAGCCGGAATTTGTTTCTCTGAGAGGGGAAACCTTGCTGCAGAAAATCAAATACGTCGAGCGTACGGAATGGGGGATGAATACTAATCTTCAGGCTGCATTTGAGCGGGTTCTGGAAACAGCGATGGATCACGATGTACCGCCGGAAGAAATGCCGAAAGCGCTGATCGTTGTATCTGACATGGAGATCGACAGATGCGGAGACCGCAATTGGATGTTTTATGATCATATGAAAGAAAAGTACGAGTATTGCGGCTACCAATTACCGAATATTATTTTCTGGAATGTAGACAGTCGAAACGATATTTTCCATGCCGACAGTCGGAGAAAAGGTGTCCAGCTATACAGCGGCCAGTCGGTTACGACATTCCAGAATCTCCTGAACAATATTGACAGCACGCCGGTTAAATCGATGGAAAAAGTGATTGAGAGCGAGCGGTACGCATGCGTCAGAATTGGAAATGCGGCATAAAAATGTTAAAGTTAGCAGTATGGATAGAAAGCTTTCAAAAGATGTAAAGCTGATATTGAAAAAAAGAATGCAGAAGAATAAAGGAAAAGAGGACACTATGGCATCAAGCATGATTCACTTGGCAATTGTACAGGAGATGAGAAAGAAAGTCTCGTTTCGAGATATCAACCGCCTGTTCCTTGGGGTGATTCTGCCGGATGGGGCGGTGGCGGGAAATAGCCATTTAAAGAAGAAAATCTGCGAAAATACCAGATACACATACGATCTCGAATGTTTCCGCGACAGATACGGGAAATACATGGAGAAGGATGATTTATATCTCGGCTATTATCTTCATCTGATCCAGGATATGCTGTATCGGAGATTTATGTATGGGGAGCATGGCTGGAATTCGAGCGTTCCTGGAAATGTAGAAAAACTGCATCGTGACTACGAGATATTAAATGAATATGTTTCGAAAAAATATGGACTTTCCAGGAAATGATCCAGGAGCTGGATCTTACAGAAGAGCCATTGGCACAGCTTGCTGAATTCGATGTGAAAGGTCTTATAAAAGAAGTCCGCGGGGAATTCGTCCAGAGAAAAGAAGAGAAACTGTCCATCCTTACCAGACAAATGGCCGACGAGTACATCATATGCGCGACGGAATTCTGCGTGGAAGAGCTAAAGGCACTGTCCAAAGGAAAATCAGGTCTGGACAGTACTGTGTGGAGCTGGGAAAAACCAGAAAACATATCACATGAAAAATTAAACCAGAAGTTAAAGGCAAAAATCGAAAATATGTAATATAGTATATACAGAACAAAGCACGGACATTCACAAAAAGAACAGAGACGTGCAGAAAGCAGGAATGCAGCAGACACATTTATGAGTGCAGACCGCAGGCATAAAATGTGGGATGTATGAAGCCATGGATGAATTATGAACCGTATCGGCGAAGTATATGAGCCTTTTAAAGTACACTTTTTTGCATAAGCCGTCCGCCCGCTGGCACCGGACGAGGTGCTTGTCAAGGTGCGTGCCAGCGCCATCTGCGGCAGCGATCTGCACATTGCGCGCGGGCTGCACCCGTCTGCCCCGCTGCCCGTGACCATCGGGCATGAGTTTTCCGGCGATGTGGTTGCCATCGGCAGCGAGGTCACCAAGGGCGCGCCGTCGGCGAGCGCGTGACGTGGAGC
>ENA-OQIM01000233-OQIM01000233.1-human-gut-metagenome-genome-assembly--contig:-NODE-233-length-20275-cov-2.772335_pt1 | contig 20275 bp, 26 predicted proteins | sample MGYA00242579_ERZ504744 | MGnify/ENA primary metagenome ERZ504744 (study PRJEB26092, sample SAMD00036441) | human gut metagenome | host: Homo sapiens | study: EMG produced TPA metagenomics assembly of...
AGTGCTGCAGAGCGCGAATTGCAAGGAACAGATTTGAAGGCGTACCGGGGTACGACGAAAATCTGTGACGCAGTAATTCACGCTCTGCGGTGCTGAATTTTTTGCATTATTTTCGGGGATTGCTATAAATCTCTATAACAAAAGCGCTTATCACTCCGGGATTTTCCCGTCTGTGGTAAGCGCTTTTACTTTCTTTAACAATTCTGCTTATTCCGCTGTACTTTCGCTGATGGAATCTGCTGTGCTGTCACTTGCCGTATCTGCTGTGCTGTCCGAAGATGTATCGGAAACATCAGAGCTGTCGCTGGTGTCATCTGCACTGCTGTCGCTGGATGTGTTGGTCTCGCTCAGATAATTCTGAATATCCGTCACGTTCATCGTTGTGGTTTCTGTCGTGCGGTTCGCCTTTTTCTCTGCTACCGAGTTCTGGTAAACAGCAACGGAGAACCAGCCGATCAGGGTAGCCAGAACAACGACGAAAGCGGTAACTTCCAGTCTCGTGATCCATCTTTCACGTCTCATGATTTTCTCACGGTTCGCTTTTTCCTTTTTATAGCGGTCAACTTTTTCCTGACTCATGGTTCTACTTCTCCTTTGATTTCTAAAAAGTGCTCGGCGGCACTTTCAAACATGTTGAAAATTATACTACATTTTCAACAAAAAGGGAAGAGAAAAGTTATAATGCAATGATAATTCCGCCGTCATTTGCATACATACTGCTGACGCCCTGGGTATCGAGTACGAAGACATCCTGTACCGCAAGGCGCTCCAGAAGGGCTTCTTTTACCATCTCGGCGCGCTCCGGGCAGTTGCAATGAGAGATGGCAAGCGTTTTGTTTTCTACATGCTGTGCGTCATTTACAATGGCATCGACCATTTTCATCAGTGCTTTGTTGATGCCGCGCGCCTGATCAAGCTGTACGATATCGCCCTCCGATGTGGCTCCCATAACCGGTTTGATCTTAAGCGCGGATGCAACAAGTGCTTTCGCCTTGGAAAGACGGCCGTTTTTCCGCAGAGTTTCGAGATTTTCCAGCACGAAATAGGTGTGCTGTGTGCTGATATAGAGTTCTACTGTCTCTACGACGCGCTCAAAGCTCATGCCGGCTTCCTCGCACTCCACGATTTTTTTCACGATCAGGGTCTCTCCTATCGATGCGCTTCTGGAATTGAATACGTGAATCTTCAGATCCTCGTTCTCCTCCTGCGCCAGGTTTGCACCGAGCACTGCGCTGTTATAGGAACCGCTGAGCTGTGCGGAAAGTGTGACCGCGTAGCACCGTTCTGCTCCGTTCAGAAAAGATTTCCGGAAATAATCCGGCGACGGGCAGGCGGATTTCGGGCACTCCGGGCATTCCGCTACTCTCTTTAAAAAATATTTCTGGTCAAATGTCTCGTCATCCAGAATGGATTCTCCGCCGACTTCCAGGGTCAGCGGTGCAATTTCAATATTTCCTCTTTTTTCATATCTGCTGTCAGTTCACAGCAGCTGTCTGCAACAATGTGAAAACTCATATATTTTATCCCTCCAAACTTGATTCCGCTTTTTCTCACTGCGGACGTTTCGTATTTCCAATCACCGCTCTTTTTCAAACCTTCCTGAACTAGGGACGAATTCGACACAGTGAATTTTTTTGATATTTTGTCATGTAGTTTTGATAACTACATTTTATCATAACACACTTAGTGCTCCATTGCAAAAAGTTTTTTCCCAATAAAAGTTTTTCCGTTAAAAGTTTTTTCCTTTTCTTGTCGCACTCCCCTTTTTGCGGTATACTACGGTCATACGGCTTTTTTGTTTATGGATATTTTTCCATTGCTTATTTTCAGGAGGTGGTACGTATGGAATGGACTTTTTCGGATTCGGTCCGGCTTTCCCTGCTTTCGTTTTCGGAAGCTTCCAAAGCCTGCGCGGCGCTGCCCGGATTTTCTCTTTTCCGGCGCAGTCTGCAGCCGGAGCGCATCGAATACTGCCGCGCAGAGCTGCTGCCTGACTGCCTGGTCGGATCGCTTGCCGTCCCGGACAAGACGCATCCGCTTCACCTTGCATTCTCGCTTGCGTTTTATCTCGACCGGGGGCAGCTTATTCTGGCAGCCGACGAACAGACACTTCCGGCTTTGCAGAGCCTCCTCTTCCCGGAAGAACCGCTCGATACTTCCGATGTCTTCCACCTGTTTTTCTCGTTTCTGGAATCGCTGATCCAGGAGGATATGCTCTATCTGCAGAATTTTGAGAAGCGCCTCGCGACAATCGAGGAGTCTCTTCTCGACACTCTGCCAAAAGAGCTGCAGCGGACCCTGATCACGATCCGTCGGGAGCTGCTCGTGTTCCATGCCTATTACCAGCAGCTTCTCGACATGTGCGAAATACTCTCCGAGGACGAAAATCACTTCTTCCCCCGGAATGCGCCCGTCAGTTTTCGCGCCTTGGAAACCGCGTGGACCGTTTGTACGACCACACCCAGATGCTGCGGGAGTACGCCCTGCAGATCCGCGAGATGCAGCAGGCGCAGATCGACCTGCGTCAGAACGATACGATGCGGATTCTGACGGTCGTCTCGACGATCTTTTTCCCGCTTTCCCTGATCGCCGGCTGGTACGGCATGAATTTTACGCATATGCCTGAGCTTTCTGCCCCGTATGCGTACTTCATCCTGATCGGCGTCTGTATTCTCATTGTTGCTGTTGAAATTTGGTATTTTAAAAAGAAAGGCTGGTTTTAACTACGGATGATTATCCTGCAGATTACACAGTTAAAGAATTTTATGAACACCCTGCTCCGTCTCGAGACATTTGACCGCTTTCCCGTCTCCGAGGCATCGATCACAACGTTTACGACGTTCTCCATCGACGGCAGTCTTCACACGGACTTTTTCGATCCCGATGACGCGCAGCTCTTAAAAGAAAAAGGGCGGACGCGGCTTCTCTGGAAAGATGTGAAATCGTTCTGCTATTCCGTCATCAAAGGAAAACGGACACCTCTGCAGTTCAAATTTGTGTTTCAGCTTCCGCAGGCGGCGTGCGAAAAAATGATCGCGGACCATGCGCTGCCGCTGGAAATAGAGAACGTGTTTGGATGCTTTCTGAATTTTCAGTATAAGGACGGAAAACTCTTACTTACCACCGGAACTTCCCTCAAAATCTTTACGATGGACAAGTCGCTCGACCGCGTCTTCGATGAGGAAGTCCGCCAGTTTCTGCTGAAAAATGAAATTGCATTTGAAGAACAGATATAAAGACAAAATACTTATTTAGAAAGGTTCTCTTTTTATGAATCAGATTATTATGTGGATCATGGCAGTCGGCACGGTACTCGGCGGTGTCGACCGGATCGCTGGCAATCGCTTCGGATTTGGAAAACGGTTTGAGGAGGGCTTTATGCTGCTTGGACCGACGGCACTTTCCATGTCGGGCATCATCTGCCTCACCCCGCTGCTCTCCCGCTTTCTCCGTTTCGCCCTCGTTCCCATCTGGAACTTTTTTGGGCTGGATGCGGGACTTCTCGCCGGCATTCTCGCCATTGACATGGGCGGCTACCAGCTCGCCGGAGAGCTTTCGGCATCGCAGGAGATGGTGCGCTACGCAGGACTTGTGATTGCGGCGACGCTTGGCTGTACCATCACCTTTACAATTCCGGTCGGCATGGGAATGCTGAAAAGCGGCGACCGCCTCTTTTTCTCCCGCGGCATGCTGATCGGCACGGGCACGCTTCCCGTCACGATGATCGTCGGCGGACTGCTCTCAGGACTCTCTTTTCTGCAGATCGTACTTCAGTCGCTCCCGGTGCTCCTCTTCTGCTTTCTGCTGATGTTCGGCATCTGGCGTTTTCCGGAGCAGACCGTGCGCGCGTTCACGGTATTTGCAGATGTGATCCGGCTTCTGACGACGATCGGCCTCATCGCGGGCGCGTTCTGCTATATGACTGGCTTTTCGCTGCTCCCGGACCTTGCGCCGCTGGAGGACGCGATGGCGGTCGTCTCGTCCATCGGCATTGTACTGCTCGGCAGCCTTCCGACGGCGGAGCTTTTACAGCGGGTGCTCAAAAAGCCGCTCTCTTTTATTGGAAGAAAAACCGGCATGAACGACAGCAGTGCCGCCGGCCTTCTGATGGGCATTGTCAGCCCTGTTCCGGCGATCACAATGATGGAAAAATGGACGAGCGCGGAAAGATTGTAAACGCAGCTTTCCTCGTCTCCGCCGCATCGACCATCGCCGCACATATGGGATTTACGTTCGGCACCGATCCTGATTTTGTCGTGCCGCTTCTCGTTGCAAAGCTCGCTGGAGGCATCGCCGCCGTCTGTGCCGCACTGTTTTTCACGAAGAAATCTGCTTAATTGTTTGAGAGCATACATAGCAACGCAATAAGACCTGCGCCGTTTGAAAGCGCAGGTCTTATTGCATTTCTTACTTATTTTCTATTTCTTATTTCACCATATCCTCTTTAATAATTCCATGCTCTTTTAAGAGATCTCCAACTACATTTCCATCTACCAGTTTCAGCAGAGGTTTTTTCAGCAGGTTGAGCGGTCCAGGAAGCTCGATTTCCAGCGGGGATTTTCCATCCATCAGTTTCACGGAGCTGTCCAGCAGGTCGCGGATATCGTAAACGCTGCCCCATACTTCCGGCACGCCGCGGTCTACGCCGAGGAGTCCGTAAACAGCTTCCATTGCGGTACGAACGGAATACTCTGTCGTGAAGATGGTATCTCTTGGTGTCTCAGCGAACTGTCCGAGGAATGCGAAGTTGACGCAGCCATCCGGGATGACATCCGGGCGGTCGCCCTTTCTTCTTGGCATAAAGAATGCGGTGATGTACGGCATCATGGTCGGTACGCAGACAGCGCTGTTCTCTGCCAGCTCCGGAATCTGGTCAACCGGCACGCCGAGGTGGTACAGCCACTCTTCGGTGATCTCTTTACCAGTGCACTCTTTCATCGGTTTCTTCACATAGTCGCCAGGTACATCGGTGAACAGGCTGTAAACCCATACGCATACCTTATCTTTATCCTGCTCTTTGAACTGTCCCTGACGGTTGATGGTCCAGCTTAAAAGCCACTTGGAATCCTGGCAGCTTACGATACCGCCGGTAACAACCTTTCCGGTTCTCGGATCACGTTTGCAGATATTGGTGATATACGGAATGATCTTATTGTCGAGAGTGGTAATTGTTGCGGATTCCCAGTTTGTCTTTGCAATATCGGAGCAGAATTTCTCCGGATGTCCAAAGGACGGATCCTGTTTTGCAATGTTTTTCCACAGGCTCCAGCAGCCGCTCGTGCGGACCTCTGCATCACCGTTCGGTGCATGGTTCTGATCGCCGTAGATCGTGCCTTCGGTGCAGCTTCCGTTGGTAACGAAGACGAGGTCATTCTCGGTGAGAACGATGCCTTTCTCGACGCCGTTTACTTTGCACTCGATGGCTTTTGCTACTTTCTTTCCATCGTTGATTTCAAAGATAACGTTGGTTACTTCGGTATTGAACTGGAAGTCTACGCCGGCATCCTCGAGGTATTTCTTCATCGGAAGAATCAGGGATTCATACTGGTTGTACTTCGTGAATTTCAGTGCGGAGAAGTCCGGCAGTCCGCCGATGTGATGAATGAACCGCTGGAAGTACAGCTTCATCTCCAGTGCACTGTGCCAGTTTTCGAATGCGAACATCGTTCTCCAGTACAGCCAGAAGGTGGAATTGAAGACTTCATCATCGAAAACATCCTCGATCGTCTTGTCGTACAGATCCTCGTCTCTTGTCATGAAGAGTTTCATGATCTCCATGCAGCCTTTCTGGCTCAGGTTGAACTTACCGTCGGTATGGGCATCCTCGCCGCGGTTCTTCGTTGCACGGCACAGAGAGTAGTTCGGGTCTTTTTTGTTCAGCCAGTAATACTCGTCGAGAACGGATACGCCAGGTGTCTCAATCGACGGGATGCTGTGGAACAGATCCCACAGGCACTCGAAGTGGTTTTCCATCTCACGGCCGCCTCTCATGATGTAGCCGCGGGTCGGATCGTAGATACCGTCGCAGGCACCGCCGGCGATGTCCATGGCTTCGAGAATGTGGATGTGATCGCCTTTCATCTGGCCGTCTCTTACAAGGAAACACGCTGCTGCGAGGGCTGCGAGGCCGCTTCCTACGAGGTATGCGCTCTTCTCATCGACGCCTTCCGGTTTTTCCGGTCTTGCGAAGGCTTCGTAGTTTCCGTTGGTGTAATAAATGCCTTTGCTGTTTTTCTTATCTTTTCCGCGCTCGGTGTTGCGGTAATCATTCTTTGGTTCTGATGTTACAGTGGTTGTCTCCGCTGCTTTTTTTGCTTCACTCTTGTTTTTTGCCTGCAGCACTGCTGCTCCAGCTCCGATGACTGCTGCTGATGCGATTCCGAATTTTAATCCTTTTTTTGACATAGACGTTCATCCTTTCTTTTCTAAATACGACTGCCGGAATGTTTTTTCGAATTTCCGGTTCGTATAGGTTATGCTGCTTTCTTTGTTTTACAAGTTTCTATTTGTGTTGCCATTGTCTGTTGACAATTTGAATCTTACTTCATTTTTCCCCGCTTTTCCATTTACAAAACAGGGCGATGATTAAATTTTTATCATCCGCCTGTTTTGTAAAGTGTAACTATATTTTATTTCTTTTTTCAAAATTTCGGATGGAATTGACGACATTTCCTTCCATCGTGCGGTGCATTTTTTCCGCAATCATATGGTAATCCACTTTCATTCCGTCTTTGATCCAGTCAAGCATGACACCGGTAAAGCTATACTTATAGAAATCTGCGATAAAACTCTGATCCGCCTCAGAGATGCCGGTTCCCTTTGCTTTTTCCTGCACGACACCGTACAGCAGATCGTGCGTCAGATGAAAGAGATATGTTTCGATCTGCTCCCGGCTTACAGAGTGATAGACATTCATAATAAATGGTTTATTCTCGAGCACTGCCTCAAAAATCTGCTGCAGGCCCTCCTGCCATGTCTCATACGTTTTCTTCCCCTGCAGCGCCTGCGTCGCATCCTCCAGGCACGACCATTCGACAAGATCGTAGATATCCTTAAAATGATAATAAAACGCCATCCGGCTGATGCCGCAGTCTGTCGTCAGATCGTTGATCGTAATTTTGTCCAGCGGCTTTTTCAAAAGCAGCTTTTTTAATGACGCTTCCAGCGCCGCCTTTGTCGCATTTGTCATGTATTTCCTCCATTTTTCTTTTATGTACCCTCGGAATCTTTCTGTTCGAAACGCTTCTATGCTTTTTCATTGTAGCATATCCATTCTCCAGAAACAACTGCGCAGCCCTTCTGATCAGACTTTACAAAAAGTTTAGAAAGTACCGTAATACCAGTAAATTCAATACTTTCCGTTGTTCTGTTAGCACTCTTTTTTCTCGAGTGCTAATTTTTCCTTGACTTTTCCCTGTGCCAGTATTACTATAACTATCAGAGCAGTAAAAAAGCTGCAGACATCTAAAAAAGCATGATATCCCCGCTTTGCTGGATCAAAATATTTTTTATAAGAAAAGGAGTGTGTTTCTCATGAGTGCGAAACATGGAAATCTTTCAATCAACAGCGACAATATTTTCCCGATTATCAAAAATGGATGTACTCCGACCACGATATCTTCGTTCGCGAGCTCGTTTCCAACGGCTGCGATGCCATCACCAAACTGAAAAAACTCGACGGCATGGGCGAATATACTCTGCCGGATGACTACAAAGCAGCCATTCAGGTGATTGTAAACCCGGATGAGAAAACCTTAAAATTCATCGATAACGGTATCGGTATGACCGCAGACGAAGTCGAAGAATATATTACCCAGATCGCCTTCTCCGGCGCTACCGAATTCCTGGAGAAATACAAAGACAAAACGAATTCAGATCAGATGATCGGCACTTCGGTCTTGGTTTCTACTCTGCTTTCATGGTAGCAGATGAAGTTCACATTGATTCTCTTTCCTATAAAGAAGGATCCACCCCGGTACACTGGACCTGTGACGGAAGCACCGAGTACGATATGTCCGAGGGCAGCAAGACAACTGTTGGTACCGAAATCACTCTGTTCCTGAACGAGGACTGCCTGGAATTCGCAAACGAATACCGTGTCCGCGAAGTTCTGGGAAAAATACTGCTCCTTCATGCCGGTTGAAATTTTCCTGTCCAAAGCAAATGCGCCGCAGGAATACGAGACCATCGATGAAAGCGAATTAAAAGACGACGACGTTGTCGTAGAGCACATCCACGAGGACGCAAAATACGAAGAGAAAGAAAAAGAAGACGGAACGAAAGAGCAGGTTGAAGTTTCCCCGGCCAAAGAGAAAGTAAAAATCAACAAACGCCCGGTTCCATCAGTGATATCCACCCGCTGTGGACCAAACATCCAAACGAGTGCAGCGATGAGGATTATAAAGAATTCTACCGCAAAGTCTTCAACGACTACCGCGAGCCGCTGTTCTGGATCCACCTGAACATGGACTATCCGTTCAACCTCAAAGGTATCCTCTACTTCCCGCGTATCAACACCGAGTACGATTCCATCGAGGGAACCATCAAGCTGTACAACAACCAGGTATTTATTGCCGACAACATCAAAGAAGTCATTCCGGAATACCTGATGCTCTTAAAAGGCGTCATCGACTGCCCGGATCTGCCGCTGAACGTATCCCGAAGCGCACTGCAGAACGACGGATTTGTCAAGAAGATCTCCGAGTACATCTCCAAGAAATTCGCTGACAAGCTCTCCGGCATGTGCAAAACCGACCGTGAGAATTACGAGAAATACTGGGATGATATCAACCCATTCATCAAATACGGATGCATCAAGGACGAGAAATTCTCCAAAAAGATGATGGACTATATTCTGTTCAAGAACATCGACGGAAAATATCTGACTCTTGAGGACTGCATCAACGAGAATAAGAAAGAAGAAGCTCCTGCAGAGAACACCGAGGAGAAGGCTGAAACTACGGAGAATACCGAAAATACGGAAAACGCTGACGAGAAGAAAGAGCCGGAAAAAACGACTGTTTACTACGTCACCGACGAAGTTCAGCAGAGCCAGTACATCAACATGTTCCGCAGCCAGGGCATGGATGCTGTCATCCTGAAACACAACATCGACTCCGCTTTCATCACCCATGCAGAGCGTTACAACGAGCATGTAACCTTCCAGCGCATCGATGCAGATCTGACCAACGATATGAAAGACGAGTCCGGTGAGGATCTGACCGACGCTACAAATGCTCTGACCGATCTCTTCCGCAAAGTCCTCGACAAGAAAGACCTGACCGTCAAAGTTGAGAACCTGAAAGACGAAAATGTATCCTCCATGGTAACGCTTTCCGAGGAGAGCCGCCGGATGCAGGATATGATGAAGATGTATGGCATGACCGGCATGGATCCGTCCATGTTCGGCGGACAGGAAACCCTGATCCTGAATGCAAAACATCCGCTCGTTCAGTACATTCTGAAGAATGGCGAGAACGACAACACATCCCTGTTCTGCGAGCAGCTGTATGATCTGGCAATGATCAGCCACAAACCGCTCTCTCCGGACGAGATGACAAAATTCGTAAGCAGAAGCAATCAGATTATGATGCTCCTTGCAAAATGATAAAGCACAGGCACAGCAAAACGCACCTCTTATAAAACACGCCGGATTTCTGGAATTTACCAGATGTCCGGCGTGTTTTTTCCTGCTTTTTTACTTTACGATTTCTGATCCAGATGATAGAATAATTCTATTCGCCCTATTGAAAAATAAGGAAAATCACACGAAAGGTCTGGTATTTATTTCTATGAAAAAAGGAAAGCCATCCGCCCTGCTCCCGATCGCCGTTTTTCTGGTGTTTTATCTGGGGCTCGGCATTTATTCCGAGTATATTTTAAAAATTCCGATGGGCTTCTACAACATCCCCATCGTCGTCGCGTTTCTGGCAGCGATCCTCGTCGCCTGTCTGCAGAACGCAGTGTCCCGTTTGAAGAAAAGCTCGCCCTCATGGGACAGGGCATCGGGGACAAAAACATCATCACAATGCTGCTGATCTTCCTCGCCGCAGGCACGTTTGTCGGCGTTGTCGGAAGGAGCAGTGCAGAGAGCATTGCCTATTTCATGCTCTCCTGGATTCCGGCAAAGTATGCCGTCGCTGTGCTCTTTGTCGTTGCCTGCTTCGTCTCCACGGCCATGGGAACCTCCGTCGGAACGATCACGCTTCTCGTGCCGATCGCCGCTGCTGTTGCCGAGACCTCCGGCTTTTCGCTGGCGCTCTGCGTCGCCTCCGTCATGGGCGGATCCATGTTCGGCGACAACCTCTCCTTCATCTCCGACACGACAATCGCCGCCTGCAACGGACAGGCTGCGAGATGAAAGACAAGTTCCGTGAAAACTTCTGGATCGCTCTCCCGGCTGCTCTTGCCGCGCTGGCGCTGATCCTTGTAATCTCCTTCCGACAGCGCCGGGCACACCGGTCGTCCACGAATACCATCTGCTGCAGATGTTCCGTACCTGCTCGTGCTGATCGGCGGCATCGCGGGCATTCAGGTGTTTGTCGTACTCCTTATCGGTATTGCTTCCGGTGCCGTTATCATGCTCGGTACGGGACAGACGACGCTCTTGGATATGCTCTCCAGCATGGGAAGCGGCACTTCGGGTATGTTTGAGACATGTATGGTTGCGATTCTTGTCGCTGCGATGTGCGCGCTGATCCGGGAAAACGGCGGCTTTACTGTCCTGCTTCGTGCCATTCACAAAATCTTCCGCGGAAAAAGGGCGGCCAGCTCGGTGTCGGCATTCTCGTCGCGCTGCTCGACATTGCGACCGCAAACAACACCGTCGCGATCGTCATGGCAAACCCGATCGCAAAGCAGATGTCCGAGGACTACGGCATCACCCCACGGAAAACGGCATCGCTCCTCGATACCTTCTCCTGCATCTCACAGGGCATCCTGCCGTACGGCGCGCAGATGCTCGTGGCGATTTCCGCGGTGCATGAACTGGGATATGAGCTCTCCGCCTTTGAAATCATGGCAAACCTCTTCTATCCGGGCATGCTGCTTGTCAGTTCGCTGATCTTTATCTTCGTTCTGCCGGATCGGAAAAATGCCGAAAGCAATGCTTAAAAAGTTCCGTATCGGATCAACTCAAAAAATTATGTTAAAATGCCCACCGATTTCACTTTTTCGTTTGATTGGCGGGCATTTTTTGCCTTTTTTGGCAAAAATAGCCAAAATTGCAGTAACATTTACGGTTGAAATTCTTTTACGCGGGTAGTATAATCGGGGTCGTGACATTGAGAAGAAGTGATGTTATGTGGGTTATGGGGAGAAAGGACAACAGAAAAAGTGAAATTATTAAGACAGTTCCTTGTAATTATGGCGGTTTCGTTCGTCGGAGAAATCCTGCACGCCGTGCTGCCGCTTCCGATTCCGGCAAGTATCTACGGCCTTGTGCTGATGCTGGCGCTTCTGATGACGGGGGCATTAAAACTTGATGCCGTCGAGGACGCAGGCAAGTTTATGATTGAGATCATGCCGGTCATGTTCATTCCGGCGGGCGTCGGCCTGATGGAATCCTGGGGTGAATTAAAAGCCGTTCTCGTTCCGGTTCTCGTGATTACGCTCGTCAGCACCATCGTCGTTATGATTGTGTCCGGACGCGTGACACAGGCGGTCATCCGGCTGGAAAAGAAACACAAAGGAGGGGACGCAAAATGACAAATATGCTCTGTGAATCTGCATTTTTCGGCGTTGTCATCAGCCTTCTGGCGTATGAGCTCGGCATGCTGTTAAAGAAAAAATTTGGGCTTCCGATTTTCAATCCGCTGCTGATTTCCATTGCAGTCGTCATTGTATTCCTTGCTGTTTTCGATATCGATTATCAGAATTATAATGACGGTGCAAAATACTTGAGCTATCTGCTGACTCCTGCAACGGTCTGCCTTGCGATTCCGCTGTATGAGCAGATGGAGGCATTGAAAAAGAATATCAAAGCCATCCTCGCCGGTATTCTCTCCGGCGTGCTGACGAGCCTTACCGTGGTTCTCGCGCTGGCGCTGATCTTCAATCTGAATCATAAAATGTATGTAACACTGCTGCCGAAATCCATCACAACGGCCATCGGCATGGGTGTTTCGGAAGAACTCGGCGGTGCGGTGACGATCACGGTTGCCGTTATCATCATCACGGGTGTGCTGGGAAATATGCTGGCGGAGACGCTCTGCAAGCTGTTTCACATTGAGGAGCCGATTGCAAAGGGCATCAGTATCGGATCGGCCTCCCATGCGATCGGTACGGCGAAGGCCATGGAGATGGGCGATGTCGAGGGCGCGATGAGCAGCCTTTCGATTGCAGTTGCAGGTATTCTGACTGTGGTCGGAGCGTCGATTTATGCGATGTTTATCTAAAAACGAACACTGATAAAAAACAGAAAAAATCCGGGGAATGGAAAGCAATGTAAAACTTTCCGTTCCCGGATTTTCTATCCCTGAAATTCTATAACTAAAAATTAAAATTCCGACTGCAGAAACTCTTCAATAAAAAGAAGCGCAGTAGCACTCCGGCCTTCCGGGTCGATGCAGATATGCTCGAGCGTTCCGCTGTGCATCGAAAGCTCCATCGTCAGATCCTGCACAATCTGCTGCTTCGCCATCTGGCGGTGCTCATAGATGTACTGATACACACTTTTCTTATTAATCTTTTTAACGTAATTGTGGTAATACTCTTTTCGTTCACGCAAAAACGTCCTCTCTTTTACCGCTCCATCACATTGATCGACTCGATACCGACGCTTCCGCCGCGCACGACTTCGATCTTGCTGAATTCCTCTTTCATCAGCTTCACAACTGCATCGTTTTTCGTCGCCGTCTGGACAAACTCGAGCAGCAGGCTGTCTTTTCCGTAGTCGATGACCTTCGCCTTGAACGTCTCAGCGATCTGGAACAGCTCGACTTTGTCAGCTGCGCTGCAGTTGAATACCTTGATATACAGAATCTCTTTCATGCGCACAAACACGTCGGTGAAGTCGATGACTTTGATGACCTCGACCATGCGGTTCAGCTGTTTTTTGATCTGCTCAAACGTCTCATCGTCACTGACCGTGGCGATCGTCATACGCGATACGGTCGGGTCCTCGGTCGTTCCGACGGTCAGGCTGTCCAAGTTATAGCTTTTTGCGGAAAAAAGCCCGGAAATCTTGGAAAGGACACCAACCTGGTTTTCTACGTACAGTGAAATCCATCTTTTTTTCATTCCCTTATTCATCGCGCTCTCCTCCTAACAGTCCATAATCATATCTTCGAGCGTTCCGCCCGGCTTGATCATCGGGTAAACCATCTCCTCCGGATCGATGATAAATTCGATGATTGTCGGAGTCTTGGTGTTTTTCTTCGCCTCTTCAAACGCAGCCGCGATATCCTCTTTCTTCATGACACGGATGCCTTTTGCGCCGTAACTCTCAGCCAATTTGATAAAATTCGGCGTGTATTCCGGGTACTCTTCTCCGTCTGTTCTGCGGGAAAGTGCACCGGCGCGCAGATTCGTCATGCTGTACCGTTTGCCGTAAAACAGTTTCTGCCACTGGCGTACCATGCCGAGGTATTCATTATTGAAGATACACAGGATGACCGGCAGCTCCTCGAGAACGGCAGTCGCCAGCTCCTGAATATTCATCTGCATACCGCCGTCACCGGAAATCGCGATGACCGGTTTGTCCGGGTTGCCGATTTTTGCTCCGATCGCGCCCGGAAGGCGTATCCCATCGTTCCAAGGCCGCCGGACATGATGATCTGGCGGTTTTCGGTAATGTCGACGTACTGACTTGTCAGCATCTGGTGCTGTCCGACGTCGGTGACGATAATCGCATCGTCAAACTGCTCGTTGATCGCGTTGAAAATATCGAGCGGTCCCATCACGCCGTTCGGGCGCATCGTCAACGGATGCTCGTTCTTCCAGGCATCAATCTGGGCAAGCCATTTCGATGTGGAGCATGGCTCTACGTACTCTGCTATCTTCGTGATCGCCTCTTTTGCATCGGCTACGATCGGAATATCGACGTGGATGTTTCGGGAGATCGAAGCTGTGTCGATGTCGATGTGGACAATCTGCGCGTGCGGGGCAAATTCATGCAGCTTTCCGGTGATACGGTCATTGAAACGTGTTCCGATCGAGAACAGCAGATCGCACTCGCTGACTGCCATATTCGCCGCATACGCGCCGTGCATGCCAAGTTTCCGATGAACAGCGGGTGTTTCGTGGAGATCGCGCCGCGTCCCATAACGGTTGTGACAACCGGCACCTGTGTTTTCTCGACCACTTCGCGGAACACTTCCTGCGCATGTGCGATGTTGACGCCGCCTCCGGCAAGAAACAGCGGGCGTTTTGCTTTTGCGAGCATTTTCAGCGCACGTTTTAACTGGCCGATGTGTACGCTGGTGTTCGGTTTGTAGCCGCGGATGTTGACGTTCTTCGGATACTCTGCGCTGCCGAGCTCTGCCATGACATCTTTTGGAAGATCAATGAGCACCGGGCCCGGTTTTCCGGTGCGGGCGATGTAAAAGGCTTCTTTGATGATGCGTCCGAGATCTTCACGGTTTCTTACCGTCACGCCGTATTTCGTGATGCTGCGGGTGATGCCGACAATATCAACCTCCTGGAATGCATCGTTTCCGATGAGGTGGCGGGCTACCTGTCCGGTGAAGCAGACAAGCGGAACGCTGTCGTAGTTTGCCGTTGCAAGACCGGTGACCAGGTTGGTTGCACCAGGGCCGCTGGTAACGAGGCATACGCCGACTTTTCCTGTCGTTCTCGCATAGGCATCCGCCTCATGCACCAGCGCCTGCTCGTGGCGCGGCAGAACGATTTTGATTTCATCCTGTTTGTAAAGCTCATCGCTGATATCAATGGTGCAGGCTCCCGGATAACCGAAGAGATACTCGACACCCTCCTCCTTCAGAGCCTTTACCAGAAGTTTGTTTCCTGTAATCTGTTTCATATGAAAACCTCCTGTTCTAAATTTGCTGCATAAAAAATCCCCGAACATAAAACACCTTTTCTGTGCCTTACGTTCAGGGAGAATGTTTCCATCCACGGTACCACCTGAATTCCAGAAGAATACGCTTCTGCTCATTCCGTACAGGATTTAACTTTTTTCATCCGATACGGCATCCCAGTAACGTGGGAACTACGTTGGAGCTACTTGGAAAACATTGCTGTCCGCTTTTTCTGTTCAGTCCACTGCTCGAGGGCTACTTCCGCAGGCACGCTCACGGAGATTCTCACCAGCCATCTCCTCTCTTTGCTTTGCGCCGCCAGGTACTCCTCCCTGTCACTGCATTTTAGGTTTTGTTTTTTCTTAAATTACTGTCTATTATAGTCGGAAATGCCGCTCGTTGTCAATCGTTTCGCGCCCTTTTCTTGACTTTTCACCCTGCGTGTGCTTTACTTAATCAGGTTTGTCTAATTAAAATAAGGAGTTTATACCCATGATGATTACATACACACAGGAAGAACTCTCTTCCATTGTCCACGCATTTGCTTTCCCGGGAACGATTACAGACTGGACGCCGCACGGGAACGGCCATATCAACGATACGTTTCTGGTGCGCTCCACCGAAAACGGCGTCCTCCGCAAATCGATTCTGCAGCGCATGAACCGCACCGTTTTCCACAATCCAACGGAGCTGATGCAGAATATTGCACAGGTAACATCATTTCTGCGGAAAAAATCACAGCCGCAGGAGGAGATCCATTCCGCGAAACGCTGAACCTGATTCCGACGACAGACGATGCCTGTTTTTTCGTCGATGAGCGCGGAGAATTCTGGCGCGCATTTCTCTTTATTTCCGATGCGTCCTGCTATGATGCCGTGACAGATCCAAAGCTGTTTTACGAGACCGGTAATGCTTTCGGCCGCTTCCAGCAGATGCTCTCCGATTTTCCGTCCGCCTCTCTTTTCGAGACGATCCCGGATTTCCACAACACACCGCTCCGCTACCAGGCGCTTTTACAGGCGGCACAGGCGGATCCGAAAGGACGGCTGAAAAACGTTTCGGATGAGATGGCGTTTTTTCCTCGACCACGCAGACGATTACGGCGTAGCCGAGCGCATGAAGGCCTCGGGCGAGCTGCCGCTCCGCGTAACGCACAACGATACGAAGCTGAACAACATTATGATTGATGACAAAACCGGCGAGGGCATCTGCGTCATCGACCTGGACACCATTATGCCGGGACTGTCGATCTTTGACTTCGGCGATTCCATCCGCTTCGGCGCGAATACGGCTGCTGAGGACGAACAGGATGTCTCGAAGGTGTCTCTTTCCCTTCCTCTCTTTGAGAGCTATACAAAGGGCTTTCTCGCAGGCTGCGCAGGCTCTTTGACCCGCGCGGAAGTCGAAATGCTGCCGATGGGTGCAAAATTAATGACCCTCGAATGCGGCATCCGTTTTCTCGCCGATTACCTGATGGGCGATACCTACTTCAAAACCGCTTACCCGGAGCACAACCTCGTACGGGCGCGGACACAGATCGCGCTTGTAGCGGATATGGAGGAGAAATGGGGCGAGATGGAGAACATCGTCGCACGGGCTTCGTTTTCCCACTAAGCACCCGCATAAATTCACAGCATCAAAAAGACACAGCTGGAAGTATCTTTCTGCCTTCTGCTGTGTCTTTTTTGTTATCTTTCTGCTATATAATATGTTTTATATTATGCTCTCGGAACGCTGACAATCTGCAGATCGTATTTCTTCAGCATCTCGCCGCCCTGTACTTTCTCGCCGGTCAGGATATCTTCTTTTCCGTCGAAGACTGCCGGAAGCGGAATCTCCTCATCTTTGAAGTTGATGATAAAGTACAGATCCTCGCCGTCTGCCTGGCGTTTTGTGATCTCGAGTGCTGTTGCTTCTCCAATCACCGGCTGGATGCTGCGCCGTCTGCTGCCATAGCAAGAACTTTTGCAAGGCCGCTCTCAGAAAGTTCGGTTCCGACATAATATACGGTTCCTTTTCCGAACTGATTTTTTGCAACAGCAGTCATGCCTGCATAGAAATCGCTCTCATACTGTGCGATTTCTTCAGCTCCTTCGAGGTGCATCAGGTCGCATACGAGACGGCACTCTTCCTCGGTTCCGTCTGCGAAACGGATCTTGTTTCTCTGCTCCGGTGCAAGAGCGTCGATCTCTTCTACCCATACGCCTGCCATTTTTCTGAGCGGTCCCGGGTATCCGCCGAGATGAACGTTGTCCGACTGTCCGACGATACCGCTCATGTAGGTGGTGATGAGGGTTCCGCCCGCCTGTACATAAGCCTCCAGGCTCTCTGCCACACCGTCTTTTACCATGTAGAGAACCGGTGCTGCAACGAGGTCATATTTGGAGAAGTCCGCGTCGATCGGGATCATATCGACAGCGATGTTCTTGTTATAGAAGTAATTGTACATCTGCTCGATCTGGTCTACGTAACGTAAATCGCGGTTCGGTCCGCTGGTGTACTCCAGTGCCCAGTAGTTTTCCCAGTCGAAGATGATGCCGACTTTGCGTGGTTCTCGGAGCCCATCACACGGCTTCCGATTTTCTCCAGTTCTTTTCCGAGCTGGGTTACCTCACGGAAGACACGGGTATCTGCGGTTCCTGCGTGTGCGATAACAGCACCATGGAATTTCTCGCATCCGCCGACGCTTCTTCTCAGCTGGAAGACTGAATCGTGTCTGCGCCGTGTGCAACGGTCTGATAGCTCTGTGCGCGCATCTGGCCCGGTTTCTTTAAGGAGTTGTACGGCTGCCAGTTCTGCTGGCTCGGAGTCTGCTCCATCAGCATGAACGGTGCGTCTTTGAGGCCGCGCATCAGGTCGTGGGTCATAGCTACGTGGCTCCATGGTGTATTGTAGCTCGGGTAGTTGTCCCAGGATACGATATCCATTTCTTTTGCCCACTTGAAGTAGTCGAGACCTTTGTACGTTCCCATCAGGTTTGTGGTGATCGGTGTTTCTTTGTCGTATTTGCGGATCGCGTCACGCTCCATTTTGTAGTTGTTCAGCATGCCGTCGGAGTTGAAACGCATGTAGTCGAGGGACATTCCTGCAAATGCAGTGCCGCTTCCCCATGGCATTCCGTCTCCCAGATCGTTCGGCGGTACAATCTCGTCCCAGTCGTAGATGGTGTGGCCCCAGAACTCCATGTTCCATGCCTTGTTGACTTCATCGAGTGTTTTGTATTTGTCTTTCAGCCATACGCGGAACGCTTTTGCACAGTTCTCGCAGTAGCACTCGCCGCCGTACTCATTGCTGATGTGCCAGCAGACGATGTTTTTGTTGTCGCCGTAACGCTCTGCCAGTTTTTCTGCCAGGCGCTTTGCATATTTCTGGAAAACCGGGCTGTTCGGGCAGGCATTGTGGCGATGACCGAATTTGTGATGGCGTCCTTCGAAATCGGTTCTTGCCACTTCCGGATAACGGTGTACCATCCATGCCGGGAGTGCGCCGGTGGATGTTGCCATGACGATCTGGACGTCCTCTTTTGTCAGGGTGTCTACGATCTCATCGAGCTCTGTAAAGTCGTACTCATTCTCGGACGGCTGGATTTTTGCCCAGGAAAATACGTTGATCGTGGCGCTGTTGATGCCGGCCTGATGGAAAAGTTTCATATCCTCATCCCAGATCTCTTTTGGCCACTGGTTTGGGTTGTAGTCTCCTCCGTATAACATTTTTTTGAATTTTGGCTGCATTTTTTTGATTCCTCCTGTGTTTGGATATCTCGTTTTGATGGCTCTATTATATACTGGTCTTTGTGAGAAAAGTATGATATGCTTGTCTAAAAAGTATGAATTTTTCGAAACTCATTCCGGAATCTTATTTTAGACTTTTCTTTCAGAAAGGAACTGACTGTTATGCCTATTTTTTTTAAACCATCCGCCTCTGATTTTTCCCTCTCCGCTGACAGCATCGGCAACCGCTGGCTGCAGGAGCCCGTTGTGCGCCCGAACGGATTCCCCTTATATCACTGGATTCAGACGGAACGCAGCGAAGGGCTGCTGACCCTCGAAGGTCAGGAACTTTTGCTGAAACCAGGTGATGGTGTTCTGATTGCTCCGCATGTGCCGCATGAATACCGCGAAAACGACGGCAGCGGGATGTGGTTTACATCCTTTCTGACCTTTGACGGAAAGCTCTCCGATGATCTCTATAAAATCTGTGCCGTCTCGCCGTATCTTTTCGTTCCGGCCTCAGAGGGCGCGTGGTTTCAGGAATGGATTGACCGCATAATCGACTCACATTTTCTGAAAAATGACATCGACGATGCTGCGCTCTCCGTCGGATGCTTTGAGTTCCTGACACGCCTTTCCCAGCTCCGCACCGGCCTTTCCCGGACGGAGCATCCGCTGTATCTCCAGTATGTCCGCCCGGCAATGCAGGAAATCGAAAGTCATCTTTCCAACCCGCTCAATGTGGATGATCTCGCGGAACAGCTCCATATCACACCGCAGTATCTGACACGCCTGTTCCAGCGTTTTGTCGGCAGCTCTGTCCGCTCGTACATCAGCGTTCTGCGCATCAGCCGCGCCAAGGAGCTTCTCATCAGCCGTCCCTACACTACGCTCGACGGCATCGCCGCTCTCTGCGGCTACCGCGATGTCAGCTACTTTATCTCGGTTTTCCGCCAGCAGACCGGGACAACGCCGAAGCAGTTCCGGAAGCTGTACGGCATATAATCTGAAACACCCCTCTTTCCGGCGCAAAAAAGATCCTCCGTCTCATTTCACAGACGAAGGATCTTTTTCGTTCTCTCTTATTTCATGCTTTTCAGAATGCTTCTCGCAACCGACAGTCCGTTTGCGCTTGCCTGCTGGAGGCCGCGGGTTACGGATGCGCCGTCGCCGATGGCGCGGAGGCCTTTGACGCTGGTGCAGAAGTCTTTGTCTACGACAACTTTGTTGGAATAGAATTTGACTTCTACGCCGTACAGCAGTGTCTCATCGCTGGCGATACCCGGTGTTACTTTGTCGAGGGCTTCGATCATCTCGGCAATGTCGACCATGATACGGTGCGGGAATACCAGGGAAAGGTCGCCCGGAACGGCATCTTTTAAGGTCGGGATCAGGTTATTGCGGCAGAGACGCTCTTCTGTCGTTCTTCTTCCGCGTTTGAAATCGCCGTACGTCTGAACGAGGATCTTGCCGTCGCAGAGCATGTTGGAAAGCTGTGCGATCTGTTTGCCGTACTCGATCGGGGTTTTAAATGGTTTCGTAAAGTTCTTGGATACCAGGAGGGCAAAGTTCGTGTTGTTTGTCTTG
>ENA-OQIM01000234-OQIM01000234.1-human-gut-metagenome-genome-assembly--contig:-NODE-234-length-20133-cov-2.163751_pt1 | contig 20133 bp, 25 predicted proteins | sample MGYA00242579_ERZ504744 | MGnify/ENA primary metagenome ERZ504744 (study PRJEB26092, sample SAMD00036441) | human gut metagenome | host: Homo sapiens | study: EMG produced TPA metagenomics assembly of...
CTGTATTCTGGATGAAAATGACCAGATATACATTTCCACAGGGGACCGTCGACTTCCTTCTTCTGAAAGCTTGCTCAGTTCCGGGAGGATCCTGCCTTATGCATCTCCAACCGCAGCTGCAGTCTGTACAAGCTGAACAACATACCTCAGAGCAATATGCTTCTGATCGTATGGGGCTCCGGAGAGCAGGCTTCTACCATCGGAGAGCTTGCTGTCTGCCAGGTAGAAAGTCTCCTCACTGCCTATACGGAAAAAACAGACAAGAACTCCTTTATGCAAAATCTTCTCCTGGACCGTTATTCCCAGGTAGAAGCTTTTAACAAGGCTGCCCGTCTTCATATCACACCTTCCGCCCGCCGTGCGGTATTTCTTGTGGAAACCAAGCAGCACAAGGACGAAAATGCCCTGGCTACCATCCGCAACATCTTTTCTGCCCGTACACGGGATTTTATCACTGCACTGGATGATTCCGGCATCATCGTAGTACGTGAGCTTCAGAGCACCGAAAGCTACGAAGAGCTGGATGGTATCGCCTGCATGCTGGTGGATATGCTCAATACAGAGGCCATGACCTCTGCCTGGGTTTCCTACAGCAATGTTGCAGATGATATCATGGAGCTTTCCGATGCTACAAGGAAGCCCGCACTGCTCTCGAGGTCGGCAAGATCTTTTATGCTGACAAAAAACGTTTTCGGTTACAACCGTCTGGGCATCGGACGTCTGATCTATCAGCTTCCCACTCAGGTCTGCAACATGTTTGTAGGCGAGATCTTCGGAGAAGAATCCCTGGAATCTATTGACGACGAAACCCTCAATATCATCCGGACCTTCTTTGAAAATAACCTGAACCTTTCTGAAACCTCCAGACAGCTCTATGTGCACCGGAATACTCTGGTGTACCGTTTTGAAAAGCTGCAGAAGCGATTTGGCCTGGATATCCGTACCTTTGAGGATGCACTGGCCTTCAAGCTTGCCATGATGGTGTCCGATTACATCACCTATTCCGGAAATCATGGAAAATAGATTCTGCTCGTAAAAATCCATCAAAAATGCAGGAACACAAAAAATCCCCGAAACAGCAGATAATGTCTGTTTCCGGGGGTTCTTTATTTCAGCAGCATCAGATGCTCCGGTGGAAGATACAGATATTCCGGAAGATCTTTATCCGGATCCTCCGTAAAGCTGTTTTTGGGACGCATCCACCATAATCCGGCAGCATTCTCTTCCGCTTTGTTTCGGATCATATACTGATGTTCAAATGTAGTTTCTATGTATTGGTCTACCCGTACTGCCATACAGTTCTCACCCGGCTTTGATTCCGGGCGGATCCAGTGGCCGCGGATCCCTACATGGGTAATATCCATATCTACGTTTTCTTCGGTATGGAGCTTCATTTTCCAGTCCGCCGCATAGATTTCGTGAGGTCCCAGCCTCTCCGCTCTGGAAAAATTCTTACAGCCGGTAAGCTTTGCTGCCTCCAGAAGTCCCGGTCTCTCAAACAGCTGCTTTGTCTCCCCGGTCACAAGGATCCTGCCTTCATGTACAATGGAAAGCTCCCTGCAGAATTTATAGGCCTCATCTCTGCTGTGTGTCACAAGGATCATATCTCCCGGATAGTCCTTGAGGAAATCCTGCATCTCCCGCTGGAGCACATCCTTCAAGTAACCGTCCAGTGCGGAAAACGGCTCATCCAGAAGAATAGCTTCCGGCTCTCCGATCATCATTCTGGCCAGTGCCACTCTCTGCTGCTGTCCGCCGGAAAGCTGTGAGGGCAGGCGCTTCTCCAGCCCTCCAGATGATATCGCCGGATCAGATCTGCCACTTTTTCTCTGGCGGAGGATTTTTCCCCACGATAACCGCAGCGGATGTTCTGTTCCACTGTCATGGTTGGGAACAGCGCATAATTCTGAAACAGATATCCGATCCGACGCTTCTGCGGTTTCAAATTGATCCCTTTTTCAGAATCAAACACTGTTTTTCCATTGATGACGATCCTTCCCTTATCCGGTGTTTCGATTCCTGCAATACAGCGTAAGGTCATGCTTTTTCCGCTGCCGGAAGCACCAAGAAGCCCAATGGCTGCCGAACTGCTTCAAAATCTACCTTCAGGGAAAAATCACGGAAGTTTTTTCGATATTTACTTTGACTGCCATCAGATCCACCTTCTTGTTTTCATTCCTCTTCCGGATACGATATTGATCAGCGCTACGATCACAAAGGAGATCAGCACGATCACAACGACCCAGAATCCTGCAGTTCCGTAATTTCCGGCTGCTGTCTCTGATGCAATGGCAACAGAAACTGTTCTGGTTTTTCCAAGGATATTTCCGGCAAGCATGGAGGTTGCGCCATATTCTCCGATTGCACGTGCAAATGCCAGCACTGTTCCGGATGCGATCCCCGGTCCTGCCGCAGACATGACTACCCGCCAGAAGATCCGGCTGTCGCTCATCCCCAGAGTCTGGCCTGCATGGATAAGATTTATATCCACCTGTTCAAAAGCAGCCCGTGCATTGCGGTACATCAGCGGAAATGCGATCACTGCCGCTGCGATCACACAGCCCTTCCAGGTCTGCACGATCTTAATATCAAAATTATCCAGAAGAAAGCTTCCGAAGGGCCTTTTCAGACTGAAGATCAGTAGCAGAAAAAATCCAGCCACTGTAGGAGGAAGTACCAGCGGAAGAGTAAGGATCCCATCCAGTACTGCTCTGGCTCCCGGCTTCAGCTTCATGATCTTTCGGGCGCAAAATATTCCCAGAAAAAAAGCGATCACTGTGGCTGCCAGACCTGTTTTTAAGGAAATCCACAGAGGACTCCAGTTTATTTCTCTCAAAAGTTCTGTCATATTTCATTCCTGTGCCGGCATTTACTGTGTTTCAGTATTTACTGCCTGCCGGTTTTCTACATCATACTCATTTGGATGTGCTGTCCTCAGCCTCCGTGTTGTCTGCAGAAGCTTCTGTGGCATCCTCGGAATCCTCAGCCTCATATGCTGTAAATCCATAGTCCTCAAATACCTTGATTGCTGCGTCAGACTCCACATAATCAAGAAAAGCCTCTGCTGCCCTGGTATCGTCTTCCGATGCTTCCTTGTCCTCGATAAGTCCCACAGGATAAAGAACCGGCGTCTTAAGGCTGTCTGTCGGCGCCTCTGCGATGATATCTACTTATCAGTAACAGATGCAGCATCTGTCGCATATACAACACCAACCTCATTACTTCCTTCACTGACTGCTGCAAGTACATCCGTTACATTCTTGCACTCGTTGATCTCCATTTTGTTTACATCGTCCATGATTCCAAGATTGTTAAAGATCTCACGGGCGTACTGTCCCACCGGAACATCCTCTCCTGCAAGCGCCATATTCTCAGCGTCTGTGATATTCTCGAATCCTGTTACCTTTGTCTCTCCGTCCTTTGGTCTGATCAGAACGACTTTGTTCTCAAGAAGATCCTTAACGGTGTCTTCCTTTGTCAAGTTTTTTCCTCTGTGAGGGCATCCATCTGTTTATCTGCTGCTGAAAAAAAAGATCACAGCGTGCACCTTCCTCGATCTGTGTCTGCAGTGTACCTGAACTGTCTGCACTGTAATAGATCGTTACATTCGGATAAAGCTCATTGAAATCCTTCTGGATCTCCTCCATGGAATTGCTGAGGCTGGCAGCAATAAATGCATAAACCTCTCCCTTCAGGTTCTCATCACCTTTCACTTCTGTGTCCGCCGCAAAAACAGTTCCGGTCATAAGGCTGTTGTTAAAATTCCCGCGGTAAGGCTGCTAAGATTTTTTTCTTCATCTTTTGTTTCTCTCCTTTTCCGTTTCGTTCAGTTTTGTTTAGTTTTGAATGGTTTTGTTTAATTTTACCGAAAGGAAAGTTTCTTGTCAAGCTATAAGGCATTGCTGTTTTTCTCTACAAGTGCTATCATAAATACATAGTTGACAAGCCAGGCGGATGTTCACGATCCGCTTCGTTTCTTATCTTATCATGAGTGGCTTACAGCACTCCTGATACAGACAAATCCCACACAAGGTTCATTGCTCTGCACAACGTAAGCAGAGAACTTGCCTGATCCGGTTCATTCAATATTCAAGAAAAGGAGAATTACTTATGAAACTCAGTGCACGTAATCAGTTAAAAGGAAAAATCATCAACATCAACCAGGGAGCTGTAAATTCCATCGTTTCCATCGATATCGGTGGTGGAAATATCATCACTGCTACCATCTCCTGTGCGGCGGTGGAAGAACTTGGACTGAAAGTAGGCTCTGATGCTTACGCAGTGATTAAGGCAACCAATGTTATGGTAGGTATCGATGAATAAAGTCTACACAGCACAGGAAGTTGCAGATAAACTAAAGATCAAAAAATCCACAGTATATGACCTGATCAAACGCGGAGAGCTTTCCTCCTCCAAAGTCGGCAAACAGCTGCGGGTCAGCGAGGAACAGCTGTCTCAGTATCTTAAGGGTTCGGAATGTTCTGCGTCTTCTGCTCAGTCTTATGATCACCAGCCGGAGAGCTCTCTTTTGAAAAGGGATTATCTTCTGCATTCCAGTGGACTGATCATCAGCGGACAGTGTTCTCCGGCTCTGGATCTTCTCCTGAATCAGCTTCCCACACACCCGGACAATCTGCCGGTTCTGCAGTCTCACATGAACACCTACAACGGACTGTATTCTCTCTATTTTGAAAAAGTCCACATTGCCTGTGCATCCGCCTCACCGGAAGATATCCATAGCCTTATACCCGGTATCCCACTGACTGTGATCTCTCTGTGTCAATATCCTGTCGGCTTCTATGTAAAAAGAAATCCCAAGAATATCCGGGGATTTTCTGATCTTACACGGGCAGATATTATTTTTGTGAACCGCGAAAAAGGAAGCAGCCGTCGTATCCTTCTTGACCGTACACTTCTGTCTTCCGAAATTTCACCGGATTCCATATCCGGATATCGAAATGAGCTTGTTACCGATCACTCCACGGCTGCTGCAGTGGCTGGCGGACAGGCAGACATAGCTCTTGGCGAGGCCTGTGTAGCGAGAAGCTTTCCGGAGCTGGATTTTCTTCCTGTTTGCCAGGAATCACTCTTCCTGGTTATGCAGACCAAAAATCTGAGCACCCCCGCTTTCAGGCCGTAGCGGAAACCATTGCATCCGAACCTTTCCGCCGGTTTTTAGCTCTTCAAACCGGATACGATACTACTGACACCGGAAATATCCGGCATATTTAGGGCTAAGAAAAACGCTTATGTAAAAAATTCTTCCACAACCATTTCTTTGATAATACAAAATCAGCCAGCACGTCAATGATCACTCCTTATTTTTGCCCAATTAAGGAAGTTTCTTGATCCTATGACTGCTGACTGATCTTTATTTATTCAAATATTGATATACTCTTGAAGAAATCGAACGGATTCCGTACAGTAAATGATCTTCGGAAGCGCCTTCTGAAAATATACATAATACATAATTTGTTTTCTTTCCATAGACGATTGCCATATCATGCTGAACTGAGCTTGTCTCACCAGTTTTGTTCGCGCATACTATACCTGTCGGAAGACCTGATGGAATTTTGTATCGTTTCGTCTGATGCAGTAAAAGATTTAGCATTTCTCTGGAATACTGTTGAGAAACACACTGACCTCGATAGATTTTTTCTAAGAGTCTCCCACAATCTTTTGCAGATGCCGTGTTACGCCAGCCATCACTGCTCCAGGCAGAAGAAGATGGATGCAGGGAACTGTGACAACCGGTATTTTTGTAACCGTTCTTTCGAAGATACTGGTTCACTACAGCCGTTCCTCCTACAAAGCTTCCGCCTCCCTGACGCCTTACCAGTTCATTATAACATTCATTATCACTGACAGTGATCATATCCCACAGCAAGCTGTACACACCGGAGCTGTATTGCATTTTCCCTGACGAATCTGATCATAGACGGATGCCATGACAAATGCCTTGATCGTACTTGCCGGATACATTTCCCGATCATTTATGTTTACAACATTTCCTGTTTTCAGATCTTTTATATAAACAGACCAGTTTCCACCGTAGGCAGAAACAAAGCTCTCCAATTCCGATTTAAATGCACTTAGAGCATACTCTGATCTTGTACTTTTTCTTCCCTGCCAGTCCACATACTGACCATCCGGTGTTTTCATATTTTTCGCAATGGTTCCGTTCGATTTCAGGTAATAACCATCTTTCCACCGGTTCACCAGCATTTTTCCATTTTGGTCTACATAATATTGCTGGCCCTCACAGGTTACCCACCTGCCTTCTGTACCATTCTCCCATTATCATTGCCAAAATAATAGATTCCGTTAAACTTTTTTCCCTGAACTGTTTTGTTCACTTTATGAAAAGACGGACGCATGCAGATTCTTCCGGTTCCATAGAAATAATAATAACCACTTTTAAAATTACGCCCACCGAATCTTCTCTGTCTTATATAGCGTACTGTTCCACGATCAGCCAGTTTTCCGTACGCTTCCACATAATAAATGCCTGCGATAATTTTTTGCCCCGTACCTTCTGTTCAGCTACGTTTACAAAGCCACGCTCTCCCTTTGAAATTCTTCCATTGGAGTCTGTGATGTGGTATTTATCAAAGCGGACACCAGAAACTGTCTTTTTATCAAAATAATACACGGATTGTTTTCTCAAAAGTTTTCCGTTTTTATCAAACATATAAAATCCTGTTTTTAAAAACTCTGTCTTTGGAATTGACAAATAACGTAATCCGGTAAGTTTTCGCTTCTTAGAATCTTTCAAATACCAGTTCCCGCCAGATTTCTGAAGATAATTTCCACTGTTATCCCAAAATCGTACCGTTCTTTCAGCAGCCTCGACCTTTATCTCTGTACTTCTGATACCAATAATTCCTCCAAAAACCACTATTAATATCAACCAATATATACAAACTGTTTTTTTTGCTTTCATACTTTAACAAGACCTGCCACAGACAATGACAGGTCTTTCTCCTTTATCTTTTATTATCCTATTTTCATGCAGATGTTCTGGATCAGGCGGTTGTAGCCGGTTACCTTTTTCAGCCATTCCAGCGCTATGGACACTGCCAGTGAAGCCAGCAGAAGCGTCAGTGTATTGGTCAGAAAATATCCACTCACATACACAAAAGAATATTTTCTTATAAATGTATGTATCAGAAATATATTCATGGAATGTTTTCCGAGGAACAATAAAATCTGTCGCACTCCCGGAATGACATTAATAAATTCGCAGCAAAATGCCATAAATACAATTGGATACACACCCCAGTGGATCTCACTGTATACCGTCAGCGGCAAAGTTCTGTACGCTTTATACAAAATAAACACCGCAAGAAGCTCCAGAAGAAATTTGAAAACATGCTTCATTCCAGCATTCCATATCTTAAACCATCGGTTAAACAGATCATACTTGGCTACACACATTCCCATGAGAAATACCGGTAAAAATGCATAAATACCCGTAATTCCCATAACCTCCAGGGAAATTATCCGTGGAAATGCCGCAACAGCCACAAGAATAAATACCAGATATTCTTCCTTTATCATAAACAGTGGCACACAGATGATAAAAATGATCGCCGCACTCATATACCACCAGGTTCCGTTCAGAGTCGAAGTTCCGAAAAGTTTCGCCAGACCAAAAAAATCCAGCACCATTGCGCTAACACCTTTGGCAATATTCCCGTTTCCGAAATATCTGGCCACGGCATAGCGTTATAAAGCTGTGAGCTCACAACAGAAAGCCCCCATATAATCCAGAACCCTCCCATTGTTTTTATCAGTCTTTTGGCTGTCCACTTGCCAGGTGTAGAATTATTTTTTCTGTAACTGAGATACAGTCCGTATCCGGAAATAAATGCATAGATCGGTACACAGATCTTAAATGTTCTGCACAGATACATGATCCGATCTGCTGAAAACGGAGTGAAAACAACATTCAGCCCCTCAAATCTGTCTTGACTCAGATACATATGATGGAACAGCATTATAACAATGGCAATGCCTTCATCGCCTGAGAATTATATTTATCAAACTTTATTGCCTGCTTTCCTTCCAAAATCCAACCTCCATATTACCGATTCTCGATGATCCTCTCATAAACTCGTTTGGAACAGTTACGGTCATTAAATGCAAAGGTCTCATCCATTCGTTTCCGATATTCCTCTTTCATCTGACAGCCGTCTGCCATATATTCGATGATCCGGTCCACAGTTCCGTCCAGTGTATGCTCCACCTCTCCGAAGCCATCTCTCTCATAGTCAAAGTATCCCTCTGTGTAGGAATGCGCGCCACTGAAAAAGCTGTCTCTGTCAAACTGGGAGTATACGATGGGTTTTCTCAAATATGCAAAATCAAAGGCAACCGAAGAATAGTCCGTGATCATCAGATCTGTCTGGGCAAAAATGTCCTTGTAGGAATAAGACGAATCCATAAATTTTACCCGTGGATCATGACGGAACATATGCAGACCGTCAATGGTATTTGGGTGAGGCATGAAGCAGATGGTATATCCGTACTTCTCTGCCGCTCCCAGAAGTCTTTCGCTGTTGAGAAGATCATCATAAAAATGGAAATATTCGCTTTCCTGAAATTCTTTTCCAAGCTGCCATACCCCTCTGGCATCGGTTCCTGAGGAAAGGCTTTTGCGCCAGGTAGGCATCACCGTCACATACTTACGCTCATCATGGACCAGACGGTCATAACGCGGCATTCCCGTAAGCCAGATATTTTTTCCGGATAAAATAGTCATAGGTAAAGGCAGAATCATATTCCGGCTTTGTGCTGACGATAAATCCGAAAAGATTACGGTTGTATTTGTTCAGCCACTTGGACTGGTTGTCTTTGGTCACACCATGCTGTAAAAATACCAGCTTTTTGTCATAGATGATATCGCGGTACAGATACTCCAGCTTTCCAAAAGGATTGATCACCGGTTTGTTAGCCTGGGAGGACAGTGAAAATTCATTCAGCAGGAACAGAAGCTTATGCTTCCAGGAGAAAGGCTCCACAACCTTTCCAAGCTTCTTCATTTCCACATAATCCTGTGTATCCTTGTTGACTACAAAGTACGGCTCCACCGTAGGGTCCGGATTGGCGCAGAGATAGCGGAACATCACTTCGCCGTTGTCATCTCCGCGTGTTGTACGATCGGAGATCAGCCAGATCTGCTTTTTCTGCTTTGCCTTCTGCATCTCGTAGAGCTTACGTACGAGAACTGCCTTTTTTCCGGCCTTTCCCTGAGAAAATATTGCTTTGGTGCGTTTTTTCTTCAGCTGTTTCTCCCTACTCTGACTGTATGGCTCTACCGTTACTTCATACTGATGGCCCAGAACCTTTGCATCTTCCTGATCCTCTCCACGGATCATCCGGACTTTTTCGTTAAGATACAGAAGCTTATCCTCTATATGCAGGAAAAGCGGCAGCTTCTTTGTAAATGGCACATATTTTCCGTAGGAAATATTGTACATTTTATTTATATGTCCATCTGTGCCTGTGCCCCAGCTGATAAACTCCCGGATCTCGGAAAGCGGAATGTCCACGATATACAGCTTCTCAACGGCACTTTCTTCTCTGCACCAGCCGGTTCTTTCCAGTGTATATTTCCATCTGGCTTCATAGGTGTTGCCACCAGTCATCATATATGCACGGTTTGTCCTGCTCACAGGCTCCACAATGGAAAATTCACAGTGAAGCTGGTCTTTTTCCGGCTGGAATATCTTGACACGGAGATTGTCATATATGGGATTCAGGATCGTGTCTGCCTGATCCGGAAATTTTTGCATATATCCGGATAATATTTCCGGAGAAGATATACTTTGTTTGCCCTGCTGATATGCTGATTGGACATCACGATCTCCGGAAACTCCATCTGCTTCAGGAAGCTTTCGATACCTTCCTCATATCTGCACTTTTTCTCTTCATCAAGCTTCTCGTTATCAAATATGATATTCAGCTATTTTTGCGCTGTAATACAGCAGCACATAATCTGCATTTTTTTCATGAACAGGATTTTCTTTTATTCTGCAGTCTGCGATCTTTCGGAAAAATTCCTGATAAAATACCTCCAGCTGGTCCGGATCCTGCAGCATATTCTTCCAATCATCCACCATGAGATGGTCCGCAAGGATCTGCACATAGATATCTTCCCCTGAAGCCACTCCCAGACTCCGGCAGCTTACAACGGACTGATATACCATGGTCATCACATCCAGATACCAGATCTCCGGACGGATCTCGGATACCCATTTCACCTGATCTGCGGCAAATGTGTAAGCGGTATACAGCTGATGCAGAAGATATACATTGTTATCCAGCGTTGTTTTTTCGGTGAAACGGTTACAGTAATTATTATGCTCCCGCACATAGATATTCCTTTTCCACGGATCTTTGTTAGGACAACATCTCTGTTTTCTTCCTCAAAGCAGCGTCTGATCTCTGCACTGGATTTTGGGGAAAAACGGATTCCGGCTTTTGCAAAAACAACATAGCTTCCGGCTATCTTATCCTTCAGCTCCGCCACAAGATCCCCGCATTCCAGTCCGTCAATATATAAAAGATCCCGGTCATCCAGCATCTCCCGGAAACGAGGATCCTCCGGATTGAACTCTCCGTAGATCTTATCCAGCTCTTCGTCCTTGAGCTCTTTCTCCTTTTCTCCGGCTTCCTCCAGCTCCCGCATGTCCCGTTCATCAGGAATATCCATATCTCCTGCAATGCATACTGCAAGGATCTGTACCGTTCCTTCCGGTGTGACCTCACGTACATTTTTAAAGGTTCTGTAAAGCTTTGCGGTATCTTTTGCAAAAACAACTACTGAAAATTCATACTCCCTGTTCATATTGCTCCTTTTATATCCTTACATTAAAATTTTTTCTCTTTCATGCCTTCTTTTCAGTTTGTCCGGTATTTGAGCATTGGCTATATATTCATAAATTCGTTTGCTGTTGTCATTGTCCCTGTAGGAAGAAGCTCATCTCTTCTTCCTGAAAATTCCGGTTTTTCACGGAATCCGTTCCTCGCATATTCTCCGATAAGGTCTACCAGCTGGTTCTGATCCCATGCCAGATCTCCGAAAACATCTTTTTTGTAGTCCATATAGCTTCCCTGGACTTTCTCATAGGTTTCCAGATCAAAGGGATAAAATATCACCGGTTTTTCCTGATAGTAGACATCCCAGGAAACAGAAGAATAATCGGTGATCAGCATATGGCAGCTCATCAGAAGCTGATTCAGCGGCATGGTCCCAAATGGGATCAGACGGATATGCCTGTCTTCCACCTGAAAGCTCCGGATATGTTCCCGGAATTTCGGATGGATATAAAAATTCAGCGTGATATCCTCCTTTTCCAGAAGAGTCTTAAGCCTCTCATCCTGCAGAAATGCTCTATAACGCTGATAGTATTCACTTTTTTTGAACTGATCCTCGCTGATATCCTCCAGCCAGTTTCTCCATGTAGGCATCAGCAGGATCTCTTTATGAGCCGGATCCGACTTATCCTCCAGCACATCCCACCTGGCTAGTCCGGTAATGATGATCTCTTCATTATCGTATCCGAAATAATCATGGATGATCTTCTGTTCATAACCTGAAGACACCACAAACAGTGCCATCTGATTGCCTCCGCCCTTATGGAAGGTCCTGTGGCATTGCTTGAAGCCCATCACTCCATGCTGGAGAAATACGATGTTCTTCCGTGCCTGATACAGAACCTTGTAGATGCTGTTGGGCGAATCCCAGATATAAAAATGCCGGATCGCATCAGTAGATATCAGATACCGGGCAGCGCTGAGATAGATCATGTACTTAAATGACATGAACTGGATCACATTGGCATCATATTCTTTTACAGCCTGATAATCCGGACATTTATCTATTACATAAAAAATCCGACTTCTGTCCTTTCCGGTGCATGCTCCATACAGTACCGAAAAAAATAGAGGCCGTTGTCCTGTGCCATTGTACAATATTTCTCGCAGATCAGCCATAATTTCTTGTGATCCCAGTAAGGTTTCAGGATAAAATAGCAGAATAATGCAAGAAATTCTTTTGCTATAAATGCATAGCTGTCATATTTCGGATCATATTTCCGGTATTGAATGGTAAACTGCCTTGCTCCGTTAACAAATGGATAAACCATATGCCCATCCCCGGTTCTGGTCCATCTTGGAAAAAGAATCAGCTTAAGTTTAAGTTTTGAACTTAAGCCTCCCAGGATCGCATCCTCATAATTTCCTTTTCCTTCTTTATCCACAGATGCCACCACATCCCAGAATGCGGTTTCCATCGGATACTGATCTACATTGATCTGTGCATGATACACGATCGTATTTCCTTTTTTTGCTGTCTGCATTTCAAAAGGAAAACTTGTATCCAACACTGCATTTCGCTGTTTCAGCTTCAGGGAACGGATCCTTCCTCTGGATCCTTCCAGCTCAAAACTGATCTTTATGGTTCCTTTTGTCAGCGAAAATTTCCTGGTTTTTACCTTGATCTCCGCCGGAGCTTCCATTAACTGCTGCAATTTTTCACCACCTGTTACATTTCTTTGATCGCTTTGTAATTTCTTTCACAATTCTTTGTATCCCACAGATCAAAATATTTTCCGTGTCTTTCCAGATAGATCTCTTCATTGGCAAATCCCTGCTTATGCAGGCGGATCAGCCAGTCCGTTACTTCCTGTTCCGTTACACATACCGGACCGAAGCCATCTTTCCGGAAATCAAAATACCCGATCTGATGATGACTTTGCCGGAATTTTTCATTGTCAAACTGGTAGTAGACCAGTGGCTTTTTCATGTAGCAAAGTCCATGGCCACACTGGAAAATCAGTCACCAGCACTGCGGACTCTTTAAGGAGTGTCTGCACATCGTACTCAGGCCAGGACGCCACTGTGATCTTCGGATGATCCACATGAAAATATTTCAGGAACCGATGCATTTCCCTGTGCGGATAAAAGATGATCTGAAGATCGTTCTCCTCAATATAGCGGATCAGTCTCTCATCCTTGAGAAGTGCATCCCAGTACCGGTAATAATCGGTTTCCATGAATTTCTGTGCTTCCAGCTCGTGATCAGAGGCTGAGATCTCATTGCGGATATACATACGCCAGGTCGGCATGATCAGGATCTGGTTCTTTTTTACCTTCATATCATGAAGCTGGTCAAAACGACACAGTCCCAGCTCCTGCACATAGCCTTCCGGATATCCGTACCGGTCATTGACATATTTCCACTCATCATAGGTACTGGTAACAAAAAGACTCATTTTTGTATGGGGATAATACAGAAAACTAAGATCTGCCGTAATGATCCCATGCTGCAGGAACGCCCGCTTGTTCCGTAGGATTCCGTAAACCTCCAGCACATAGCAGATGGCTGCGTTTGGTTTTCCCATTTTCTGGGAGCTGATATTTTTTTGATGCAGCCAGATAGTAGATCCAGTGGCGGAAGCTTCCATACTGGATCACAGGTCCCAGATTTTTTACCCGGGCATAATCCGGAGATTTTCTATTGATGGCGTACACTGCATCCTCACTGGTATTTTCTCTCAGATATTTGTACAGCCAGAATCCGTTATCCCGCATTCATTCTCTGTATCACAGAGAAGCCAGAGATCCCTGCGAAAAAGTCTGTAGACCATCGCAATGGGAAATGCCAGGATAAACTTGATGATGTGAAGCAGATCCCCAGGTTTTACTCGTTTCAGTTTTTCAAGAAATGTCTGTTCCATGTTTCCCTCTGTTTACAGGATCCCGGTTTATTCCTCTGACCAGTCTCCGTTATCATCCCAGACAATCTCTCCGTCTCCGCTGTCATCTGTATCTGTACTGTTGTCAAGAGAATCGTCACCGCTTCCACTGTTGCTGCTGTCATCTACATAGTCGCCGCTATCATCACTGCTGTCATAGTTTCCATCATCACTGCTGTTGTCGTAGCTTCCGTCATCGCTGCCGTCGTAGCTTCCGTCATTACTGCTGTCATAGTTTCCGTCATCACTGTTATCATAGCTTCCATCATCACTGTTGTCATAGCTTCCATCGCTGCTGTCAGAAGAAGTATCCGTGATACCGGAAGAACTGTCTGTCAGATCTGAAGCATCTGTGCTGTCTGCGGAATCACTGCTGTCCGCCTCACTGTTATCCGTTTCCACATTGCCAATAGTGCTCTTCTCACTCTTGTCACTGAGGCTTGTATAGGTCAGGTATGCTTCTCCGTTATCGATCATCAGTTTGCCTTTTCCATATCGCTCAGCTGTACACTGTAGATCTCATAGGCATTTCCGTCTCCGTCTACGATCTTCATATCATAGATGGCATCTCTTGCAGAATCCGGGGTGTAATACATCTGCACCTGCTCCGCATCTTTGATGGTAGCTTCTGCAGGAACAAGACTTTTGCCCCATTCTTCCCCTCCTGCCGCGCGGAGATAGATCTCACGGATCTCTCCCTTCGTGCTGTTGGTAAGATAAACAAATTTTGCAGTACTGGTCTTTACACCGATCAGCTTCGGTGCAGGTGTAGATGTGGGAAGCGGTGTGGATGTAGCCGGTGCAGCCGTAGGTGCGGCTGTAGGAACCGGTGTTGGTGTCACCTCTGCTGTTTCCTTTGATGATTTTCCACAGCCGGCAATACCAAGCGCCGTCACTGCTGTCAGTACGATCAAAAGCTTCTTATATTTCATAATGATTACCTCCAGATTGCAGTTTTATGCTAAAAATGTTTTTCCAACGAAGTATCCGAGCACCAGGATACCAAGAATGATCCTGTACCAGCCGAATACTTTAAAATCGTGTTTCTTGATATATCCCATCAGGAATTTGATGGCAAGAACAGATACCACAAAAGGATACCACAACACCTACGATCAGGATGATCAGCTCTGTGGAGCTGAAGGCAAAACCGAATTTGACCAGTTTCAGAAGACTTGCTCCGAACATAACCGGAATTGCCAGGAAAAAGGTAAATTCTGCTGCAACTGTACGGGATGTTCCTGCAGGATTCCTCCGATAATGGTAGATCCGGAACGGGATGTTCCCGGAATCACGGAAAGCACCTGGAAGCAGCCGATGATCAGCGCTGTCTTAAAGGAAAGCTCATCCAGTCTGGTGCAGGTTGGTCTGCGGCGTTTGTTGTAGTTCTCGATAACGATAAAAAGCACACCATAAACGATCAGCATGATGGCAACGACCACATAGTTGTAAAATTTCTTTTCAATAATGTCATTAAAAGGAAGAGCGATGATGATCGTCGGCAGACATGCTACCAGGATCTTAAACCAGAGGATCCACTTATCCTTATCACAGTATTTTTCTACAAAAGTAAGGACAGTTCTGGGTACTGCCGGCTGTTTACGCAGTGCCATCTGTGTTTTCTTCGGGATTTTTCTTATGTAAAAAGGCCACAGCTTGTTCCAGTACAGTACAACAACTGCCAGGATCGCGCCAAGCTGGATCACCACCAGGAAAAATTCCATAAATGCCTCGGATACATTCAGCTTGATAAACTCATCCACAAGGATCATATGTCCGGTACTACTGATCGGAAGCCACTCGGTGATTCCCTCCACAATACCGAGAAGGATAACCTTCAGTAATTCTATAAAAATCATGTTAACTCCTTTCTAAAAGCAAGATAAGGACAGGGCCGGTATGTGAACGACGGCCCCGTCCTTATCAGTATATTACATATTTGACAATTCGTAAACTTTTAATTTTTTATTTCACAAAATTTACAATTTTTTATCGATTGTCGATGGTGGCGATATCTACCAGAGTCAGGTGGTTCAGGTCTGTATTCTCAAGACTTGTGACCAGAGCCTCTGCAGTATCAAGACTTGTAAGCACATTGACACCTGTCTCGATAGCATTACGACGGATCACGAAACCATCCTTCTGGTGCTCAACACCCTGTGGCGGTGTGTCGATAACAACATCGATCTTGTGGCCAAGGATCAGGTCCATCAGGTTCGGAGACGGCTGCTCCAGCTTGTTGGTACGTGTTACCTTGATTCCGTTTTCAGTCAGTACGCTTGCAGTACCTCTTGTTGCAAAGATACGGTATCCCTGAGCTTCGAAACGTTTTGCGATCGGAATGATGTCCTTCTTATCCTCATCTTTTACAGTGATGATCATCTGTTTGTGCTTCGGAAGACGGATTCCGGCTCCGATGAAGGCTTTGTAAAGAGCCTCGTTAAAGGTTTTTGCAATACCAAGGCACTCACCTGTGGATTTCATCTCAGGTCCGAGGCTGATATCTGCGCCTCTGATCTTCTCGAAGGAGAATACCGGCATCTTGATTGCGAAGTACTCTGCTTCTTTCTGAAGTCCCGGTGTGTAACCAAGCTCTTTGATCTTATGTCCAAGGATAACTCTTGTTGCAAGCGGAACGATCGGGATTCCTGTTACCTTGCTGATGTACGGTACTGTACGGCTGGAACGCGGGTTAACCTCGATGACATATACATCCTCGCCTACAACGATGAACTGAATATTGATCATACCGATTACATGAAGTGCCTGTGCAAGACGGCGTGTGTACTCGGCGATGGTATCTTTTGCTTTCTGGCTGATGGTCTGTGCCGGATATACGGAAATACTGTCTCCGGAATGGATACCTGCACGCTCGATGTGCTCCATGATTCCAGGGATCAGGATGTCCTCACCGTCGCATACTGCATCGACCTCGATTTCTTTACCCATCAGGTACTTATCAACAAGGATCGGATGCTCCTGTGCGATCTGGTTGATGATTCCGATGTACTCTTCCACGTCCTCATCGCTGACAGCGATACGCATTCCCTGTCCTCCAAGTACATAGGACGGGCGGACAAGTACCGGATAACCCAGCTCATTGGCTGCTTTTTTCGCCTCTTCTGCTGTGAATACGGTATGTCCCTTCGGTCTCGGGATCTCACATTTCTCAAGGATGGCATCAAAGAGCTCTCTATCCTCTGCAGCATCTACGTTCTCAGCAGATGTTCCGAGGATCTTAACGCCCATCTTGATCAGTGCCTCTGTAAGCTTGATAGCTGTCTGTCCACCGAACTGAACAACAGCTCCGTCCGGTTTCTCGATATTTACAACATTCTCAACATCTTCCGGTGTCAGCGGCTCAAAATACAGCTTATCTGCAATATCGAAGTCTGTACTTACTGTCTCCGGGTTATTGTTGATGATGATCGTCTCATATCCTTCTTTCGCAAATGCCCATGTACAGTGTACAGAGCAGAAGTCGAACTCGATACCCTGACCGATACGGATCGGGCCGGAACCAAGTACCAGGATCTTTTTCTTATCTTTTGTTTCTACAGCTTCATTCTCTGTCTGCTCATCGCCGTATACAGAATAGTAATATGGTGTCGCTGCCGCAAACTCTGCTGCACAGGTATCAACCATCTTGTATGCTGCACGGATGCCGTACTCTTTACGCAGGTCTTTGATCTCAGCTTCTGTCTTTCCTGTCAGTCTGCGATGATGTAGTCCGGGAACTCCAGACGTTTTGCTTCCAGAAGAAGGTCTTTGTCCAGCTTCTGAGTTTTCAGAGCCTGCTCCATCTCAACAAGGATAGCCAGCTTATCGATGAACCAGATGTCGATCTTTGTGATATCATGAAGCTTCTCCTGGGAAACATTTCGTCTCAGGGCTTCTGCGATTTTCCAGATACGGCGGTCATCCACAATGTTCAGCTCGTCCATCAGTCTTCATCAGAAAGATGTGAGAATCATAGGACATCAGACTGTCTACATGCTGCTCCAGGGAACGGATAGCCTTCATTAAAGCACCCTCAAAGTTATGGCAGATACTCATAACCTCACCGGTAGCCTTCATCTGTGTAGTCAGTGTACGTTTTGCTGTGATGAATTTGTCAAATGGCAGACGCGGGATCTTAACAACACAGTAATCCAACATCGGCTCGAAGCTTGCGTATGTTTTGCCTGTGATGGCGTTCGGGATCTCATCCAGTGTGTAACCCAGTGCGATCTTGGCTGCAACCTTGGCGATCGGATAACCGGTAGCTTACTTGCAAGTGCGGAGGAACGGCTTACACGAGGGTTAACCTCGATAACGCAGTACTCAAAGCTCTCCGGATGAAGAGCGTACTGTACGTTACATCCACCTGTGATGCCAAGCTCTGTGATGATGTTAAGTGCAGATGTACGGAGCATCTGATACTCTTTATCTCCTAAGGTCTGGGAAGGAGCAACTACGATGGAGTCACCGGTATGGACACCAACCGGGTCAATGTTCTCCATGTTGCAGACTGTGATGCAGTTTCCTGCGCTGTCTCGCATTACCTCGTACTCGATCTCTTTCCATCCGGCGATACATCTCTCTACAAGAACCTCGCCTACACGGGAAAGACGGAGACCATTCTCAAGGATCTCACGAAGCTCCGGCTCATTATGCGCGATACCGCCGCCGCTTCCGCCAAGTGTATATGCAGGACGGAGAACAACCGGATAACCGATAGTCTGAGTAAACGCAACACCGTCTTCTACAGTTGTTACGACCTTGGATGCTGCAACCGGCTCGCCGATCTTTTCCATTGTATCCTTAAATTCCTGACGGTCCTCAGCTTTACGGATCGTTGCTGCTGTGGTACCGATGAGACGTACATTGTGCTCTTTCAGGAAGCCCTTTTCCTCAAGCTCCATGCAAGGTTCAGACCTGCCTGTCCGCCCAGTGTAGGAAGTACACTGTCCGGTTTCTCTTTGAGGATCAGCTGCTCTACGACTTCAACAGTCAGAGGCTCGATGTAAACTCTGTCTGCGATGTCTTTATCTGTCATGATGGTAGCAGGATTGGAGTTTAAAAGTACAACCTCCATGCCCTCTTCCTTCAGGGAGCGGCATGCCTGGGTTCCTGCATAGTCAAACTCTGCTGCCTGGCCGATTATGATCGGGCCTGAGCCGATTACAAGTACTTTTTTTATGTCCTTATTCCTTGGCATTATTTCTCTCCTCCCATCATCTTCATGAATCTGTCAAAAAGGTAACTGGAATCCTGTGGTCCCGGGCATGCTTCCGGATGGAACTGTACAGTAAAGATGTTCTTTCCGTTATATGCCATACCCTCGTTTGTTCCGTCGTTGACGTTTACAAATGCAGGATGTGCGATATTTTTCTCCTCAAGTCCCTCTGCGTCTACAACGTAGCCATGGTTCTGGGAGGAAATATATACTCTTCCTGTCTCAAGGTCTTTAACCGGATGATTTCCGCCTCTGTGACCGTATTTCATCTTATGGGTGTCTCCGCCCGTTGCAAGAGCCATAAGCTGATGTCCAAGACAGATGGCAAAGATCGGTACATCAGAGTCGTAAAGTTTTTTGATTTCTTTAATAATAGAAGTACATTCCTTCGGATCTCCAGGTCCGTTGCTGAGCATGATGCCGTCCGGATTGTCTCCAAGGATTTCTTCTGCAGATGTCAGAGCCGGGTAAATAGTAACCTGGCATCCTCTCTCATTCAGTGAGCGTGCAATGTTTTTCTTGGCGCCCAGATCAAGAAGGGCAACCTTCGGTCCGTTCCCCTTAAGCACTTCCTTTTCGCGGCAGGAAACCTTCTCTACCACTTTTCCTGTTGTATATGCTTTTAATCTGGGGATGATTGTATCCAGGTCATAGTTCTCATCAACTGTGATCATTCCGTTCATGGTTCCCTTCTCACGAAGGATCTTAGTCAGTGCTCTGGTATCAATTCCTGCGATTCCCGGAATGTCGTTTTTGCTCAGAAAATGCTGAATGGTGTCTACGCTTCTGAAGTTGCTGGGAACTCGTGATAATTCGCGTACAATAAATCCGTCAATCCACGGCTTCCTTGATTCCTGGTCATCATAACAGATTCCGTAGTTTCCGATCAGCGGATATGTCATACACACCGCCTGTCCTGCGTAAGAAGGATCTGTCATTACTTCCAGATAACCGGTCATGGAAGTGTTAAAGACAATTTCACTGATGACTTCCCTTGCAGAACCAATGCTGGTTCCTGTAAATACATGGCCATCTTCCAATATCAGAAATGCTTTCATACAATCTCCCTTTCTTTGTTCTCTTATTTTATCCTAAATCTTCAAGATTGTATCACAGGAATGTCATTTTTCAACACCATATGCAAAAAAAATG
>ENA-OQIM01000235-OQIM01000235.1-human-gut-metagenome-genome-assembly--contig:-NODE-235-length-20132-cov-3.661735_pt1 | contig 20132 bp, 24 predicted proteins | sample MGYA00242579_ERZ504744 | MGnify/ENA primary metagenome ERZ504744 (study PRJEB26092, sample SAMD00036441) | human gut metagenome | host: Homo sapiens | study: EMG produced TPA metagenomics assembly of...
CCGTGTAAAAGAGATGACTTACACAGAACATTGATTGGAACAGAAGGAAATGTCCTTGCAACTGAGAGATTCAAGGATGATACGCAATATTATCTGTATAATAAAGATATTCAGGGAAGTACAACTAGCCTAGTGAAAGAAGATGGAAGTGCAGATGCAACCTATCAGTATACGGATTTTGGAGAGACAATTATTCATGGAGATGATCAGGCGAAAAATGAAGTGTGCTATACTGGCGGAATCTATGATCAGAGTACGGGATTGTATTATCTGAATGTACGGTATTATGATCCAGAAGATGGAAGATTTATGACGGAGGATAGTTATCGTGGAGAGATAATGAAACCTGAGACTGGACATTTGTATGTGTATTGTGCGAATAATCCGGTGAATTATGTGGATCCTAGTGGGCATTGGGTAGTTGCCGTAGGGATAACTTCAATAGCATCATGTGTAGTGTCATTTAAAGGTACTAATTTAGTGGCAGTAGATGGTAAAGGAAATGTTGGGTATGCAACGATGAGTAGTGGAGGAATAGCAATAGATGTTCCTAATGCAGATATTATTTTGGAAGCATTTTTTTCAAGGGTGTTAAGTCAATAGGTAAGTTAGGTGGACTTTCTGGGGATATTGGAGGAAGTGTTAAATTAGGTGTAACTACAGCTTCAGCTGGGGTTGGTATTTCAGCTGGATCAGTGGCTGTTAGTGGATCAGTGGGATTCACTACCACGTCATTACCATTTTCAGTTAGTGCCTATTTAACATATACAGATGTAAAAGGAGATTTCAATATAAATAAATTTTTAAAAAAGAAGAAAGGTGCAACAAAGAAAATAAAGAAGGCCGTATTTAAAAACAAAAAAACATCATTGAATGTAACTATAGGAAAATATAAATATAATATATCAAAAACAAAAAATTAAGTTGATAAAAAAGTAAAATAATTTGTTAGATAGCCTTAAAAATAAAAAATTCTTAAGGCTATCTAATAATGCTCATTATTAGATGAGGGAGGATTATAATGATAAGTTCTAAAAAAATAAGGATTTATGGATTGAAGATTATATAAAAAGAGTAAAAGTTTTATCCTCACAAGAAATAAAATTATTAGAAACTAGCTGGTCAAGTGAAAATAATAAAGTAGAAAATTATTTTAAAACAGATGATGATCAAGGAAAGTTAAAATTTATGGTTAATAGATACATATAATTATGAAAATTTGACTGTAGAAATGCAGGTTGATCTTAATGTTATATCAAAAGATGCTGGATGTGAAATAATAATTAAACCTCAAAAATTTAAATTATATTATTTAAAAATGGTGATATTTTTTATATAGCATTAATGATATTATTTTGTATTATTTCGCAAGTGCTATAGTGTTTGTTTTTGGAGCATTTCAAGCTGCAGTTTTATATGTTCAAAACCGAATAATATATAAAAATACGAGAAATCATATAATAGATAAAATACAAAACATGGAATCATAGAAACGACTAAGCTATACCTGTGATTTCTTAAGGTCCCTGGGACCTTAAGAAATCACAAGCTCCTGCAGGTAAAAAAATATCTGTTGTTAAAAGAAAATATGTTATGATGAAAGAAAAACAGAATGGAGATTAATATGACAAAGATTAAATTAACAGATAACCTTTCTTTATCTCAGATCATCCGAGGTTTTGGAGACTGGATACTTGGGAATTATCAACAGACGAACTTATTGATAACATGAAATCAAGCATAGACTTAGGTGTAACATCTTTTGATACAGCAGAGATTTATGCAGATACTTTATGTGAATCTCAGATAGGGGAAGCATTTGCCAAAGACCCGGCATTAAGGGGAAAAGTAGAGCTGATTTCAAAACAGGAATTTACAAACAAGAAATTAATGGAGAATCATTTGGGTATTATAATACAACTTATGATAGAATCGTACAATCCTGTAAAGAAAGTCTTCAGAGATTACATACAGATTATCTTGACCTATATTTAATTCACAGAGAAGACCCTCTTTTAGATCCATGGGAGGCAGGCAGAGCAATGCTGGATCTGAAGAAAGAAGGGCTGATCAAAGAAATCGGAGTGTCAAATTTTGATCCATTTAAATTTGATGCAATGAATAAAGCGGTTGACGGAGCACTTGTAACGAATCAGATTGAATGGAACCCAGTATGTTTTGAACATTTCAATTCTGGAATGATGGATTATCTGACAGTTAATAAAATTCATCCAATGATATGGTCACCACTTGCAGGAGGCAGATTATTTCAAGAAGATGATCTACAATGTAAGAAAGCAATGGATAAGATCAAAGAAATCGCTGAGAGACATAACTGTGAACCAGATACGATCGTGTATGCATGGATCATGTATCATCCAGTACAGGCAATGCCGATCGTTGGAAGCAGAAAGGTTGAGAGGATTGAATCCGCAGTGAAAGCAATGGATGTTAAATTAGAGCATTATGAGTGGTACGAGATTTATGCAGCAAGCGGACAGCAGCAGATAAGATAATGAATAAAATGAATGAAAATAGAAAAATCGTGTTAGATACTTTAGATGAGCAGAATATCGAATATGAAATGTTTGAACATCAAGCGGTATACACAGTCGATGAAATCGAAGACTCTGACCTGTGGAATCATGAGAATGGAATAGGGGCTAAGAATTTATTTTTACGAGATGGCAGCGGAAAGCATCATTTCCTTGTAATCATTCGGGAAGACAAGCAGGCAGACCTTAAGAAAGTAAGAGATGAGATTGGAAGTTCCAGACTAAGTTTTGCATCAGCCGAGCGTCTAATGAAATATTTAAATATTGAACCGGATCTGTTTCGCCGTTAGGCGTTTTGAACGATCAGGAATGTGTGATTCCGGTATTCTTTGACGAAGATCTGAAAGAATATGAATACATTGCGGTCCATCCAAATGATAATACAGCAACGATTTGGATGAAACTTGCTGATCTTGTGAATGTCATAAAGTTGCATGGAAATCAAGTAAAATTTATCAATGTGGAATAAAATTCATGAATAAGAAAAAGAACACAAGATTCTTTGATTTTTTGAGAATTGAGGACTATAATGTAGCCAATATAAAGAGTCAAAAGAATAAATGGAAAGAAGGCAACGAACAAGATGAGTTATTATAGTGTGAATTTACCAAGTTATACGATCGGAGAGGGATGTTATAAAGAGATTCCGCATACAACAAGATTTTATGGAAAAACAGCTGTTGTGATCGGTGGAAAGATCGCGATGTCTAAAGCAAAAGATAAGATCTTAGAAGGAATCAAAGATTCCGATGTAGAAATCCTTGATTTTATCTGGTACGGTGGTGATTCCACCTATGAAAATGGTAACGCATTGATCGACATGGACGTTGTCAAGAAAGCAGACATGATCTTCGCAGTCGGTGGAGGACGTGCCTGTGATACATGTAAATACGTGGCAAATGAAATGGATAAACCATTATTCTGCTTCCCAACCGTAGCATCAAACTGTGCATCTGTCACAGCAATCTCTGTAATTTATAACCCAGATGGATCATTCAGAGAATATTACTATCCAAAGAATGCAAACCATACATTCATCGAATCATCCATCATCGCTGATTCACCAGAAGAATTATTATGGGCAGGAATCGGAGATGCATTAAGCAAAGAATGTGAAGCAGTATTTGCATCCAAAGAAGACGAATTATCCCATACACCAATGATGGGAGTACAGCTAAGCAAGATCTGTACTACACCACTTGTTGAATATGGAAAGAAAGCATTGGACGACTTAAGAGCGAATAAAGTATCTTATGAATTAGAACAGGTAGCGTTAGACATCATCATCAGTACAGGATTAGTATCTAACATGGTAAGTGCAGCACCAAAATATTACTATAACTCAAGTCTTGCACACTGTGTATATTACGGATCAACCGTTACAAAAGGCGGAGAAAAACATTTACATGGAGAAATCGTATCATTAGGTGTGCTATGCCTGTTAACTTTCGGAAAAGAATACGAAGAAAGAGAACGAATCGCAAAATTCAACCTAAGTATGGGACTGCCAGTATGCTTTGAAGACATTGAGATCACAGAAGATGATTTTGATGCAATGGCAGAGAAAGCAATGACCACTACAGAATGGGACTTCAAACCTGAGAATGCTGGGGTTACGAAGGAAAGCTTTATTCAGTGTATGAAAGAAACAGATGAATATGGTAGAAGTATAAAATTTTAATTTTGTATAACGGAAATGTATCGAGTATTCATAAAAACATAAAAAAAGATAGAGGTACGAAAAACGAATTCCATTGACGGATTTTTTGCAAAACGCTGATCCGCCAACACTCCAGCACAACTCACTGCGTTCAAACAGTGCCCGTGTTGGCTGCGATTTTGCAAAAGATCCTATGGAATTCTATCATTTCGTACCTCTATCTTTTTTTATGTTTTTATGAATACCTGAAGACATTCTTGTATAAAATTAAGAATTTTCAAACGGAAGGGTGTGTATGTTAAATGTTATTGGTTTTCAATTTTTGTAGTGGTAGATAGATGTTTATTATACTCCAAAACATCTCAATAAATCGGTGCTTGTTTAAGCCCTTTCATCTTTTGTTAACGAATACAAAAATTATCAACCAATACACTTTAACATACACACTGTGTAGTGATTTGAATAGCGTTCCGTTGTATGAGTCAGAAAGAAGATAAGAAGAAATATTTATAAGAAAAAAGGGTGACAACATGAGCACTTTTTGAATGCGTTTTTTACAAATTCGCAGCGCCCTGTGGTCGATTGTTTGAACGTAGCTGCGGGCATTTTGGCTCGCAGCCAGTGAGTTATCGAAGGAACAGGCGCGGATCAGCGATTTGTAAAAAACGCTTTCAAAAATGCGGAGTGTCACCCTTTTTTCTTATAAATATTTCTTCTTATCTTCTTTCTGACTTATACATGCAACATTATTACAAATCAGAATTTAAGAAAATCATAAGTATATTTCACATTTTCCGTTATATTTCGCAACACCGCTCGATGTATAATAACAACATAAGGAGGTGCATTGCAGGATGAGACGTATAACAGTTTATTTTATCTGCCTCTTCATGATGCTAGGAAATATAAAGTTCGTATCCGCAGATACAGAGATCAACAGGATCATGAACAATAAAAATCAAGATGTTTTGTTTGTGGGATCTGTAACTTATGTTTCAGATAACTATTTTGTTTTAAGTGCAAAGGATTATATCAACACAGAATCAACATCAGAAGCAATTGCAAAAAGAACGGAAGATCATCGATATGTCATCATGAAGAATGAAAATATAAAATATACGTCATCCTATCATGAGAAAATAACGGTTGAAGAAGGAGATCATGTGATTGCATCATTAAAGAAGACAAAAGGGAAATGGACCATTTCCAACGGGTTATATGAAACAGACAGTGATGATTATCAGACACTAGCCGTAAAAGCATATAATAAAAATCCGGATGTTCAAAGTATTATGTTAAAATACTTCGTTAACACAGATGGAATGATGAAAAAATTCTCCTGTAACACAGATGGAAGCAAAGTTTATTACCAAAGCAAAAAGATTTATGATGCGAGGTGGAATATGAAGAAATATTTAACGATTGAAGAGATTAGAAATTCAGAGAAGCTAAAACAAATGGATCATAAAACAAGTCTGGTAGATGATATAGAAGAAAAAACGACGTTTAAAACACGAAAATGGATTATGTTTGTGATTGATATGGCAGCAATTGTGGTAGTTATTGGGCTGCTTAAGAATCGGAAGAAGAAAAATTAATTTGTATAACGGAAATGTATCTAGTATTCATAAAAACATAAAAAAAGATAGAGGTACGAAAAACGAATTCCATTGACGGATTTTTTGCAAAACGCCGATCCGCCAACACTCCTGCACAACTCACTGCGTTCAAACAGTGCCCGTGTTGGCTGCGATTTTGCAAAAGATCCTATGGAATTCTATCATTTCGTACCTCTATCTTTCTTTTATTTCTCTCACATACATGCAAGCTACCTTCAAATCGGATTCTATAGTGTCTCTCCTTTTGTACGATAGCTGTTCATATAGTGCTGTGATTCACTAGTTCGTACGTTCACATCATTTAAGATGCATCCTGTAATTTCAGCTCCTGATCCTGAAAGAATTTCCATACCTTCCAGAATTCGATCTACATCTGTATAGTCCTGACGGATCACAAATACTGCTCCGTCTACATACTGGGCGACGATCGCTGCATCTGATAATAGTCCACTTGGTGGTGTATCTATGATCACGAAATCGGCTTCTGCTCCAGTTCTTTTACAAACTGTCTCATATTCTTACCACTTAAAACGGTAGATGTATCCTGGATCGGTGTAGAACCTGCAAGTACTTTAACGCTTGTATTTTTGTACTGCTGTACTGCATCGTCTATGTTAACTTCGCCTTTCATTACTTCCAGAGTTCCTAATTCTTGTTCATTCATTCCAAGTACTTTGGCGGTGGATGGGTTTCTTAAATCTGCATCTACCAGAATTACTTTATACCCTTTCATCGCAAGTGATATTGCAATGTTGGCTGAAACTGTTGATTTTCCTTCTCCTGGCATAGCACTTGTTACAAGAAAAGATTTCATGCCTGTCTCTTTTTGTGCACGCTCGATCCTTCGTCGTACCGTTCTTGCTGCTTCCAGGAAGCTTCTTGGAATTCTTGGATTATCTAGCACGATCAATTCCTGTGTTTGCGTACGTTTCTTATGGAATTTGGCACGAGGCATGATTCCAAGACTTTTTGCATGGAAGAGTCGTTTGAAATCTTCTTCTTTCTTAACTGTATTCTTACCAAGTGCTAACAGGACATCAAGCAAGATACATAGTAAAATTCCGATCAAAACGCCGATCTGTATCTCATGTCTATAACTAAATGGATTGGCAGGTGTAGTCGGAACCCCGCTTTCATCCATGAGTGTCAGCTGTGAGCTTCCAATGACAAACTCTGCTACCGATGGGTAATTTTTAACGACTGCTTTTAAAATCTTCTCAGCCATCTTCGGATTATTTGCAGTCACTTTCAACGTAAACAGGTTTGTATTCTCCATGACTTCTGCCTCGATCGTTCCAGGAACAGACTGAAGCCAAGGTCCTGTGCCAATACTTCTTTAAATGCTCCACTTTTCAAAATATATGGAAAAGATTTTGCCATTTGGTTGGCTGTTGCATTCTCAATATATGAATTGGAATTCTCTGATGTAATACTGGAATTGATCGTAAATGTGGAAGATGCTACATAGTATGGGGAATAGGTAAGTCTCTTGTATCCACAGAACACTGCACCACAAATCACAAGAATAATCAAAAATCTCCATTTCATTTGAATGATGCCTTTGATCAAGTCATCAAACAATCCAGCAATATCGATCAGATTCTCTTTATGTTCTGTTTTTGATTCATATTCTTTACTCATGATCTTTCTTCACCTGCCGTTCTGTTTTTGATTCTTGTGTTTTATCTTCATTGCCCTTTTTCGTTCTGCTTCCATAACCATAGCCATAGCCGTAACCGTAACCATATCCATGGTTTCCATAACCGTATTTGCTTCCGTAACCATAACCGCTTCCGTAACCATAACCGCTTCCATATGCATATTTGTATCCATAATTTCTTGCTGTCTGAGCAACTCCATGGAATACATCGTTATAAACGCATCCAAGCATCGTTCCTTCTGCTGAATTTAGGATACTGATCGTCTCATTGATATCTTTTACTAATGCTGTATGTTGTCTTACAACAAGAATCGATGCATCTGCAAGGTCTACTAACTCTTCTGCATCGGCCGCCTGTGACATTGGTGGTGTATCAATAATAATGTAATCCAGCTTTGTCTTAAAGAACTCTACGATCTTCTGGAAGATCGTGATGCGATCATCTCTGTAGAATTTGGATAGATCATAGAACCTGCGATCAATAACAATTCTGATTTTGGAAGATCTGTTACCAGATTATCTATCTGTTCATTTCCATTCAATACTTCTCCAAACTGCTGTATTTCTTCCTGATCCAATCCAAAAATCTTGTATTGTGAAGGTTTGCGAAGATCCGCATCGATCAACAATACTTTCTCTGATTCTTCCGCAAGTGCCAATGCTAAATTGCTGCAACTGTTGATTTACCTTCATTTTCTTCCACACTTGCAACCAGAAGTGTTTTTGCATTCTTCTCTTTCATCTTACTGCTGACTTTGCGGGCAAGTTTCTTCATATCCTCCACATATTGAAAGCTTGTTCCTGGATTTGTCAACAATACCGGACTCTTTTTGCGGTGGATTCTTGCTTTCCATGTCTTATAGATCTTCTCATGATATAAAGTCTGCAAAAGCTTTGCATCAAGTTTCCTTGAAACTTCTTTTGGTTTTCTCACTGTATCCTTTAAGAATGACAAAATTGCGATCAATCCACATAACGCAACGATCGTCGTAAAAAATGTTTTCTTCATAAGTGCTGTTGGCTGAAATTTATTTACCGGACCACTTGGCACTGTTGGTTTCTGCAATACATCCAGCACAACATTTCCGATCAGCTGATCTGTCACAACAGAATAATTATTCATGATTGCCTTATTCAAACGAAACGCCATCTCTGGAGAATCTGCCTGAACTTTCAAAACTAAAAGATTGGTTTCATTTACTACCTCTGCAGATGCACTTCCTGGAAAATAATCCATATCCATCTCTTTTGCGACTTTCTTTTGTAAGATCGAACTGTTTAGAATCTCAGAAAACTTTGTCGCCATCTCAGACGTTGCACTCAAATCTGAATATACACTATTGTTACTTCCTTTGCTGCTTACGATAAATGTACTTGTTGATTCATACTGTTTGTGATAGTTTCGTCCGACATAAACATAAGAGAGCAAGCTCATAGATGCTGCCAGAAGCAGGATCACTAGTACATATTTCCAGATATCTCTTAAGATACTATACAAATCAATATTCATTTCATAATCGTTGACTGATATATTTCGTTTATCACTGCTCATTTGCCGGCCTCCTATTCTGTAACGATCACGATCAGTCTTACCGTTCCTGTACGGCTCTTTCCACTTTTTACTGAATAAGTGATCTCATAAGAACCTGGGGTATCGTAATCTACTTCATCTTTGATCTTCACTTTGCTTTTATTAATATCTCCTGGTACATCCGAGTCATAATCTCCTCCCATGCACACTTTAGATATGTAAGATGCTGCATCTAGTTTATCACCTTTCTTCGTATAAACCAGATACTTCTTCAAATGAATAAAAGGAATCTCTGATCTGTCCGTTGCATCATAAACCTGTATCGTTGCCTGAAATGATACCGTGTCTCCTGCACTATTGCTTACCTGAAGTTTGACCGGATATTCTCCTGGTGTATACAGATCAACTACTGAGTTTGTCAAAATCTTTATCTGATTTGATAAATCACCATCAATCTTATCTTTCACCGTAAGATTCTTTAATAATTCTTCATTCTTGGAAGCTCCTCCAGATTCAAAACATAATGGTTCCTTCAAATAAAACTTTGGTGATGTATAACCCTCATACTGTACAATACGGTTTGCACGACTGACGTTATTATGTCTGTCCACTGCTGCATATACAACCAGACGCCGTCCACCTCCCAGAAAGTTTGAAACACTTTCTACTACAAGAGAATCCGTAACATCCCCATCATTCTCATCAACTGCTTTTACTCCTTGCAAAAATCTTCATCGGTAGCATTGAGCCCTACTGTCAATTCCTGCTGATCCATTGTAATGACCGGTCCGATCCGGTCTCCTTTTCTGACCTGTGTAAACCAGAAGATCAGACTTGCTGCCAGTGATATACAAAATATCACAAAACTTACCAATTTTAATTTCTTCATTGTACCACCTTTTCTCCTTCAAGAATTCTCTTAGGATTATCATATAACAATTTCTTTGAATATTCAAAAGAATATTCTTGTTCCATATATTCTTTGATATCTGCCATATAGGTTGTCCGCTCATATGGTTTGTGTGCATCACTTGCGATACAAGTTACCATATGTTGATCCAGCAGACGATCTACACATTGTTTTGCTCCTGATCCAAATCTGCCAAAGATGCTCCCTCTGTTTACCTGCAACAAACATCCCCTGTTTTTCCACTTTGCGATACCGCTTTCTGATTCCTGTACACACCGGTATCTCTCTGGGTGTGCGATCACTGGCGTAACTCCAAGTTCCATCAGATCATGAAGCATCTCATCCATCTCTTCCTGCTCGATTCCAAACGAAAATTCAGTCAAAAAATATCCCGTCTGATTCAATGAAAGCAATCTGCCTTCACGGATCATCCGAGGAACTTCTCTTGTCATATAAATTTCCATTCCAGAGAATACTCTTAATGGCAGCTTTACTTCATCCAGTGCTTTTCTAAACGCTTCTAATCTTTGCAGATATTCTTCGATCGAATATTCTTTGAAAAAACCCCCTGTATTGGCATGCGATGTTGCAACTAATGTATGAACACCACTTTTCAATGCCAATGCTGCCATAGATAGAGAATCTTCCATATCTCTCGCTCCATCATCCAATCCTGGCAAAATATGCGTATGTATATCGATCATCTATTTATTTTTCCTTTCAGAAATCCCATATGCAAAAAGAATTCCTCCAGTCCATCAAGACTGGAGGAATCCACCTTGTTTTTTGATTAATACTGTTCTTTGACGTGTTTTGCTGCATATACAGCTAATGCTGCTGCAGCGAGTGATACATATACTAATGTAACTGGCGCTCCCTGATCACTAGTCTTTGGTGATGCAGATGTTGTTGATGTTGATGATGTTGATGTCGTTGTTGTTTTCGTCTTAGCTGGTTTTTCATCCTTGTCGAATTCATCATCATCAATCTGGGTTTTCTCATCAACCTTCTCCTGTTCTGTACTCGTATTATAATACTCATCTTCAGGACTTGGTGCTGCCATAACACTTAGTGAAAAAGCAAAACACATAATCAATGTTGCTGCCATCATAATCAACTTTTTCATGCTAAATCCCCCCTTACTGGATTCTAACTGATTTGTGTATAAAATACCTTCAATATCATCTCAAATAATTTTGTCTCATCCGGATAATATTCTGCATATCCTGTCACACCTTCTTTGATGTCACAGTCAATGCTGTAGATATTGTCAGATGAAAAACTGCTTCCTGAAACTTTCGTTGCAAGATATGTGATCTTCGGTGCTGAAAGATTCGTTACTGAATTCTCTGATACAAGATTCAGAAGATCTAATGGCAATGTAAGATCGCCCTTCATCTCCTGTAATGCTTTCTGGGCAAATGCTGTAATATACTGCTGTTGTCTCTGCATACGTGCCATGTTCGCATCCAGTGGATCAAATTCTCTGGATCTTACATAAGTCTCTGCCTGACCACCCAGCAATGTCACATTCGCACCTTCCTTCAGAGTTGGATCAACGCTTGTCAGATCCCCGATCACTTGAACATTCACTCCACCTACTGCATCATTCAGTACACTGATCGCAGAGAGGTTGATCGACATATATGAATCGATAGGAATTCCATATAACACTTTGGAAACTGCATCCACAGCATTCTTACAGCTCTTGGCTTTCCCATCCCCATAGGCATAGGCTAAACATAACTGTCGAAGTTTCCTTCCTGAATACTTTCCATTCTCATCATATGTCTTAACGTTCGCCATGATATCTCGAGGAACATTGATCAGTGAAATCTTCCCTGTAGAAGTATTCACAGCTGCTAGAAACAAGGTATCTGACTGTCCTGCTCCGTGTTTCTTTAAGTATTCTTCATCTGTATTGATCTTATCTCGGTCAACACCCATAAATAAGATACTCGTTATATCTTTATTATACTGATATTTATGTCCATTGTAAATAACCAAATCTCCCTGATTCTGGACTTTTACGCCATCTACGTTCTTTGACATCTTCATCTTGCCTCCAAATAATGAGCCTTTTCCAAGTGCCCACATTCCAGCAATGGCTGCACATGGAAGCAAAATGATCACCGCTAATACGATTATAACTCTTTTTATGATCTGTTTTGGTGTCTTTTTCTTCTTTACTTTCTTCTTTTTCTCGTTCTTTTCTTCTTTTACTTCAAAGCCTTGAAATGCTTCCTTGGATTCTGGCTGGAGATCCTTCAGATTCTGATCCAATTCTTCATTTAATCTCTTAGCCTCATCCGTATGGTTCTTATTTTGTACTTCTTTCATCCGTCAACACCGCCTGTACTAAATAACGATTATTTGGCTGTCCTCCTACGCAGGTACTCAGCGTGATAATCTTATCGTTGCTTGTAACTTCCTGATCTTTCCTTACATGACTTCCCATGTCTCTTATGTTCTTGACATTTCTTAAATAATTCTCAAACTTCTTCTTATTCTTAAAATTAAATGTCTTAAGTAAATGCCTGTCGTCAAACTTATATGCCGCAAAGATCGTGTATGTGTATGTTTTCTTTGGTGTGTAAACATATACTTCTTTGTGTTTCTTAAAAAATGCTTCATCTTCAAACTTGTGAAGATTCTGGAACATAGATCCATTTCTCATATTATGTCCATAAAATACTGTGTTTGGATCTGAAAAATCCTTCTTATTCGCTTTCTCTGTATAAATACATCCTGCAAACTCTGGCTCATTTTTAAAGTTATATTTTAAATAATGATCGTCTGATTCCTGACTTTGTGCTACCGGATAATCAATTCTTGTTCCTGGAACGTAGATCCATGCATAGATATCACTGTTGATCTTGATCAGCTTCTTAAAGTTGATCTTCTGTCCATGTTTGACTCCAGCTGGAACTTCTCCGGCTCTTTTCCTTCGTTCTCACCAGTAAATTCTGTGCTTGCGATCTCTTTTAATGTTGCTTTTCTTGCCTGTTCTGTCTTATAGTCCTGATACTTGACCCATCCGAATCTTCCAAGACAAATCACACAGACTAGTACTGCAACTCCAAGAATGATCTTCCATCCACTCTTCTTCATTCAGCTTCCCCCTTATGCCGTTATTCTTGTCTTATTATATCTTTTTTTCTATCTGCGGTCAATGAATCCTGCATCTTCGGACAACCTGTGCCCTAAAAATCCATCGCCATTTTGCTTGACTCTTCTTCTGACAATTCTGTAACCTGTGTTTCCATAACACGATAAACTCTCTGACACATATTTAAAACACTCGGACGATGGGTTGTCACGATGCATGTTTTATTTGGGCGTTGTTTTATGATATTTCTTAAAACTTTACGTTCCGTTGTTACATCAAGTGCCGATGTTGCTTCATCTAACAATAAGATCGGTGCATCTCTTAAAACAGCCTTGCAATCGCAATTCTTTGTGCCTGTCCTTCCGAAAATCCTCGTCCTCGCTCTCCAATCTTGGTATAAATCGTTTCTTCCATATTCTTTACGAAATCCCACGCACAGGAAATCTTCAATGCCTCGATCATCTCTTCTTCTGTTGCATCTTGTTTCACCATTCTTAAATTTTCCGCGATCGTGCCAGAAAGAATTGTATTTCCCTGTGGTACATAGGCAAATAAATGTCTGGTATCTGCATTCATCTCCACCTGCTTCCCATTTGAAGCCCTTAAATATGCTTCTCCTTTTTCCGGATGGATCAAACCTAAGATCAAACGGATCATCGTTGTCTTTCCCTCTCCAGAAGGACCAACCAACGCAACGATCTCGCCCGGATTAGCCATAAATGCAGAATCTGTAATAACACGGTTTCCTTCGATATAAGAAAAATCCACATCCCGCATCTTCACCTCGAACCCATCTTCCACATAAGCATCCATCTCAGAACTTTCTGGAATATGAACTTCTTTCTTAAGCTGTGCAAGCTCTCTGATACGATGTGCAGAGATTGAACTGTTCAAAAAGTTTGGTATGATCGATACCAGATTGTTAAATGCCCCATTTAAGTTACTTCTCTGTTGTAAAAATAAAGTCATCGTTCCATAAGAAATATCTCTTGTCCAAAGCCGGAACAGACAATATCCAAATGCTGCATACTGAACAACCATTCCTATGATCGACATAACGATATTCGTCTTGATCGTAAACATGTTATACTTTAAACTGATATCTTTAAACTTCTCCTGCCAGTTTCTCATCTTCTTTCCATATAAAGAAGAGATCCCAAAGGACTTGATCGTATCAAAATTATAGAATGTCTCGACTTCAAATGTCATCATCTCACTACTCATTTCCCGCACTTTCTTCCCATATTCTCTCTGCTTGGAAATAAGGAACTTCGACATCAAAAGCATAAATGGTGCACTTGCAAATGCCAGTAATGACATGATCTTATCGTAATGCCAGATAACCGCAAATGTTGCAACAAAATCGTAAATTGCTATGATGATCGTCGCAGCCAGCTGATCGCATTTCCGCTGATCGTACTGACATCACTGTTAAACCGATTCAACACATCTCCATTACTATATTGATTGATTTCCATCCAGTCTGCATCAATGATCTTATCAAAAATGTCTGCCTGAATATCGTTATTGATATAAATACTTAATTTTGTAGAAATACGCCCGATCACATTTCCGATCGTCAGACTAAAAAATGCACTTCCAAGTGTGATCAAGACCATGATCCACAACTTACTCATCTGATATCCTGTGATGATATCGATCATATATTTACTTGCCACACTTCCAACCAATCCCATGGATGTGCTGAAAATACCAAGGATCGTGTAGAAAGCGATCGCTCCTTTATATCGTTTGCTGTAGGAAAAGATCCATTTCCAGTCGTCAATGATCTCTGAAATGTTCCATCTCGCCATTTCCCGATCAGTATATCTAATGATTCAAACGATATCTTCTGATTTGGTTGATTTTGATTTTCATTGTCCATCATGTGATCATCACCTTCTTTCCTTCATAATTTTGTAAAATTCTTTTGTATACTCACAGATATATTCCGGAATTCCTTCATAATCTCCTGTTTCTAATAAAGCTGCCGCCGCACATGTATTACAGATTGGACGATATTTGCATTCTGTACACCTTTCATTGATCAAGATCTCTTTCGTCTGTGCTGATATCATTTCCCAGCTTCTTTGAAAACCTTCTGCAAATACATTCACTTCTGGTTGACTTTGCATCACACATGGACGTATCATCCCCTGCCAATTGATCGTAAAAGAGCAATTGCCTGCCAGGCATAAAATGTGCCTGCTGTATTGCATATTTTGCGGATGATCTTCAACCATGCTGATCACATGATCCTGATATTCTCTAAGAGCTTCTTCACCCCATTGATGTTGAAAGATCAACTTCTTCGCCATCGCTGCATCCTTTGGATTCATTCGGCTTTGTTCATCAAATGGTTTATTTCTTTCTCTGCTTGCCGGATACATATAGGTATCAAGGTTCACGGCTGTATCCAAATCATCTGCAATATCTAAAATCTTCCTAATATCCTCTTCATTCTTTGAGTGATGCTTCCATTAATCTTTACATCAATCTCCCTGTCCCTTAGCAGCCTGACTGCATTGACCGTCTTCTGAAATCCACCTGGATAATGACATAACTGCTCATACGCCTGGTCATCTGCTCCATATAAAGTAATATTCATTCTTCTTGCTTATATTTCTGGAAGAAATCTGCCCATTCTTCATTGATCAGCGTTCCATTTGTATTGATCGTAAGAATCATTCCCATCTTCTGCAGTTCGATATATACTTCCTTAAATCCCGGAAATAATAACGGCTCTCCTCCTGTCAATAACAGAAATAACGTTCCTGCCTCCTTCATCTGATGAGCCAGTCTGATCCATTCTTCTTTGGTTCTTAAACGGCCTTTTTGTTCCATCTCTGCCTTGGATAAACGAACATAACACATATCGCAGTTCATATTACAAAGTGGTAATAATTCCAGACTACCATTCACTGGAGCTTGTCTTTGATATGCTTTCTGGACCAGCATCTTTTCCATGGAATCCATTGCGTCTAGGTCTTTCATTTGGCTCCCTTCTTTCTTGTACATTCTGTTTTATTATATGATGAGATCGCAGAAAAAGAAAGTTTTTATTTACGTTTTTGTTTTCCATATATTGACATTGCAGATTATTCTTGTTAATATCATTTTACAAACTATCTATCATTGGGCATGTATATTCTATATTGCAATTCTAATTTTTCATTTCCACATAATCAGATCAATACCTGTCCATTTGTATCACTTAAAGGAGGCACAATACACATATGACAAAAGTAAAGAGCAAAATAACACCCGATACCATTCTGAAAAACTTCTGGAAAGATAATAATCGCTTTGCAGATCTTTTCAATGCATGTTTCTTTGATGGAAATCCAGAATTGAATCCAGATGATCTTACAGAAGTCGATACTGATATTTCTTCTTTATTACAATTTCATGGTTATGCTGAGACTGTAAAAAAGATTGTTGATGTTGTCAAAAAATCTGCTTATGGCGTTGATTTTGTAATCCTTGGAATTGAAAATCAAGCAAAGATCCACTATGCAATGCCACTTCGACATATGCTTGGAGATGCTTTTTCATATCTCAAAGAATATAATGAAATTGCAAAAAAATATAAAGATGAAAAACCTCATGGAACACCAGACGAATTTCTATCTAAAATGAAGAAAACTGACCGATTACATAGCGTACTTACCATTTGTATTTATTATGGTGAAACTCCGTGGGATGGTCCTCGTTCCTTAATTGATATGTTAGAAATTCCTGATGCTTTTAAGCCTTTGATTTCCGATTATAAATTCAACTTGATCGAACTTAGGAAGAGTGAGCATTTAAAATTTCATAATAATGATGTTGATAAAATATTTAATATCAGTAGGTTTATTTTCGACGAAAAAATATGATAAAATCACTGATATATTTAAAGATGAAAATATATCTTCAGAATTAGCTATGGTTATTGGCTGTATTACAGAATCACAAAAATTGATCAATGATGCTGTGGAATCAGAAGAAAAAGGAGGTAGCGTGAATATGTGTAAGGCACTCGAAAAATTAGAGGAAAGAGGTCGTCAGGAAGGCAGATTAGAGTAGATTACAAGGACAAATAGTCACTAAACTTAAATTAATCCTAAAAAAAGTTCATAAAAATAAATCTTTTGACCAAATTGTAGATGAATTGGAAGAAGATTCAGATGTTGTGCAGCCTTTGTATGATTTTGTATTGAAGCATATAGATTTGGGCGAGGATGAAATGGTTCAGAAGTATCTTGAAAACATTAAATAATTTATTATGTATGAAATATGGAGAAGGAAGTCCTTTATACAACTTCTTTCTCCACATTTTGTTTCTTAATAAAACTCTTTTAAATTCCTAACTGTTTCCTTCGTATATTCACATAAATATTTTGAAACGCCCTCAGAATCTCCACATTCTGCAATTGCTGCCGCTGCACATGTGTTACATACATGTCTTAATTTGCATTGATTGCATTCCATACTTGTTTTGATCTCTTCTGTTTCTTTCACGATCTTATTCCATAATGTCATAAAATCATCCGTTGTGTCAAAGGCATCATAACTTGGCTGATCTAACACGATACATGAACGTATCATGCCTTGCCAATTAACTACAAACGAACTCTGCCCAGCCCGGCATGTCATATGCCCCGGACAGGCATCTCCTTCTTCCGTATGTTCTGCCAGATAAATAGTCTGCTTCGCATATTGCTCAAAAAGTTCATCTCCCATTTCCCGGTGTAAGATTTCAACCCTTGCCTTTGCAGCATCCTCTGGGTCTAATCTCTCCTGAAAATTAAAAGGAGTTGTCCGCTCACGCACGGATGGATACATATAAGTATCGATTCGAACCGGGATATCATACTTTTCTCCGATATCTATGATCTCCATCCTGTCACGAAAATTCTTCTTCACAAGACTTCCATTGATCTTGACATCAATCTCATATTTTTTTAATAATTCAATCCCTCTGATCGTTTTGTCAAATCCATCCTTCATATGGCATAGATTCTCGTATGTCTCATTCTTTGATCCATATAAAGTTATATTTATCCTTCTTGGCTTATTCTTCGCAAAAAATTCCGCCCATTCCTCATTGATCAACGTCCCATTGGTATTGAGCGTAAGGATCATACCCATATCTTTTAATACACAGTATAATTCTTTAAATTGAGGGAATAATAAAGGCTCTCCACCCGTTAACAACAAGAACAATGTCCCTGCATCTTTCATTTGCTTTGCAAGGGAAATCCATTCATCCAAACTTCGCAATCTTCCTTGGGACTGCACTTCTTGTTTGGATAAATGGACGTAGCACATGTCACAGTTTAGATTGCAGAGAGGCAATAACTCCAGTACTCCATAAAGCGGAATACGGTTCCTTGCTGCCTTTGCGAAAAGTTGGCGTTCGAAGGTAGTGTTAGTGTCAAATAGGTCCATGATCACTCTCCCTGTAATAAAAAAGAACCGGTAGGTCGGACTTTTGTATTTTTATGATTTCGCTGTTGCCCATTCTTTCATATTTAAATTAGTTGTACAATGCGTATTATCTCCTTTAGGACCTCTCCATACAATGACATTTTGTGGTCTATCAGACCCTTTCATTATATAATATCCATCTAAAACTTATCCGTTGAATTAGCCTCATGTGTAGTACCACAAGCATGATAACCACCAAGTTTTTCATCTCCTGGATGGTATTTTCCCCATCCTTCCCATCTTCCTTTTTTCTGCAATCCTGGTTCTCCATTTGTTTCTAACCACACTGTTCCAGAATATCCACCACCAGCATCACATCTAAACATATACACCGTTCCGCTATCTCCGCAAGCCGCCACATACTCATTCGGTGTAAATTCTTCTATATAAGCACTTGGTCTTTCATATCTTCTTTTCATAACCTTTTCCCCTTTCCTTCTATACAAATTCTATCTTCATCTTATATTGCGTTATCATTCTGCAACATCTTTTTTCATGACTATATTATACTAGAATTTTCCATTTAATGCAATAAACCATCTGTAAAAGGCATTTTTTTTTCGTAATCTGCTATTTCAATATACAGTTATTGATCTTCTAACAGCTCTTCAAGGCTTAAAAAAATACCGAAATTCGAAAATCACGCTAAAAACAATCATTTTTCTCTACAAATGATTGCAAAATTCAGAATTTAAGATTATAATGGGATTAAATTCTGGGGGTTAAGAATGATGATTTATTGACATATAATATTAAAAGGGGGAAGTTGTTATGAAGAAAATGTATGAAAAGCCAATGGCTTTTCATACATTTGTGGCAGATGAATATGTAGCAGCATGTTATTTTTTAGCTTGTGAGCGTGGAAGTAATGGATGGACTGGAAACGCTGATAAGTGGGGTGGTGTACGCGAATACGGATACGGAGTATCTCATTCTCCATTAGGAACTTCACATACATGCGGAGATAAAACTGCCAATCGTGTAATTACTGATAATGGTGGTGTTTTTGAAAAGGTTCAAGAACATAATGGTCAACAAGGATGGATCAGTGGTACTTATTGTGGTTATGACGATAATGATCATAATAATAAACTATCTCCTGGAGATACTGTTTATTGGTGTACATATAGTGGAAATAAAAATAGAAGATGGAATCACTATGGAACCCTTGAGCAAGCGGATGCTAATCACCCAAATCATTCATAATTTAAGAATTCTAATAGAGGCTATGATTTTTACATATATTATAATTTCATAGCCTCTATTTTATTGTAAAAAATTAAATATTTTCTGTCTTTTTTGTTTCATTATTTAATTTCTCCTTAAATATATATTTATCATTTTATTTATGCTCATCTTTTTACATATATTGACATTTGTTCTTGTTTTTGCTAGTATAATCACAATGAAACTATTGTTGGACATGTATCTTCTATCTTGCATTTCTCAATTACCATTTCTGCATAATCAGATCCATACCTGTCCATTTCTACGCTCCAAAGGAGGACTAATATTCATATGACAAAGGTAAAAAACAAAATAACACCCGATACTATACCTTAAAAATTTCTGGAAAAGATAACAAACGTTTTTGCTTGAATTCATTTTTAATGGCT
>ENA-OQIM01000237-OQIM01000237.1-human-gut-metagenome-genome-assembly--contig:-NODE-237-length-19983-cov-5.173600_pt1 | contig 19983 bp, 24 predicted proteins | sample MGYA00242579_ERZ504744 | MGnify/ENA primary metagenome ERZ504744 (study PRJEB26092, sample SAMD00036441) | human gut metagenome | host: Homo sapiens | study: EMG produced TPA metagenomics assembly of...
CTTCCAGCTGCTGCTGAAGCTTCGGCAGCTCGCCATACTGCAGCTCTGCTGCTTTCTCCAGATCGTAATTCTGTTTTGCTTTCTGGATCTGTTTATTGATATCCTCGATCTGCTCACGTAATTTCTGAAGCTTCTCTACGGAATGCTTCTCATTATCCCACTGAGCTTTCTGGGTATTAAAAGTATCTCTCAGCTCTGCAAGTTCTTTCTGCAGATCAGCCAGACGCTCTTTACTTAAGTTGTCAGTTTCTTTTTTCAGGGCAGACTCTTCAATCTCCAGCTGCATGATCTTACGTCTCTGCTCATCCAGCTCTGTCGGCATGGATCCAGCTCCGTCTTGATCAGCGCACAGGCTTCATCAACAAGGTCGATTGCCTTATCCGGGAGAAAACGGTCTGTAATGTATCTGTGTGAAAGTGTGGCAGCTGCAACCAATGCACTGTCTGTAATCTTAACACCGTGGAATACCTCATATCTTTCCTTCAGGCCACGGAGAATGGAAATGGTATCTTCCACTGTCGGCTCATTTACCATAACCGGCTGGAAACGACGGGCAAGTGCAGCATCCTTCTCAATATACTGGCGGTATTCATCCAGAGTTGTTGCACCGATACAGTGCAGCTCACCTCTGGCAAGCATAGGCTTCAGCATGTTTCCTGCATCCATGGCGCCATCTGTCTTACCTGCACCCACGATCAGATGAAGCTCATCGATAAACAGAATGATCTGTCCTTCGCTCTTCTTCACTTCCTCAAGTACCGCTTTCAGACGTTCCTCAAACTCACCACGATACTTGGCACCTGCAACCAGCGCACCCATATCCAGGGCAAAAATCTTCTTATTCTTAAGACCTTCCGGTACATCTCCTGCCACAATACGCTGTGCCAGTCCCTCGATGGCTGCTGTTTTACCAACGCCAGGGCTCACCGATGAGAACCGGGTTGTTCTTGGTCTTACGGGAAAGGATACGGATAATATTCCGGATCTCCATATCACGGCCGATCACCGGATCAAGCTTCTGATTCTTCGCCTTCTCCACAAGATCCTCACCGTATTTATTCAGGGTATCATAGGTTGCCTCCGGGTTGTCACTGACAACTCTCTGGTTTCCCCTGACTGTAGATAATGCCTGAAGAAAACGCTCTCTGGTGATTCCGAATTCATTGAATAGCTTCTTCATGCTCGGGCTTGGATTCTTCAGCATGGAAAGAAACAGATGCTCAACCGATACATACTCATCTCCCATAGCCTTCGCTTCGTCCTCTGCACTGACCAGTGCCTTGTTCAGATACTGACCAAATCGAAGCTCTCCACCGGAAACCTTAACTCTGGCATCCAGTGCCTCTTAACTGTGTCAATAAAATATTCCTTCTGGATTTCCATCTTCTCGATCAGCTTGAGGATCAGACTGTCCTCCTGTGTCAGCAAGGCATACAGAAGGTGTTCCTCTTCGATCTCCTGATTGCCATATTCATAAGCAATCTTTTCAAGATCCTGGACAGCCTGTACGGATTTCTGTGTAAATTTACTGATATTCATAGGCTTTCCTCCTATTCTATGAAAAGCATTTCCAATATTCGCATACTGGAAATGCTGTGCTTTTTTCTTGTTCTAGGAGAACTATAACACTATTTGTTAGCACTGTCAAGAGGTGAGTGCTAATTTTTGTGTTATTTTTTTGCAACCGTAAAATGAAAAACTAATTTCCGCCTTTAGCCCTTTATGCTCTTTTATTGGAAGGTGTTTCTTTACGAGCTCAAGTTTCAACTCCTTACTATACTGTTTCCTAGACATAAAATATGCTCCTCATATGATAGATTTTTGGATATTTCCATTGTCTACCATATGGGGAGCATATCAATCCAACGGTTTTCAGTGCTTTTTTCATATTACTTTATTGAATATCCCTCATTCTGCCTATATAAGTGAAACTTAGCGAAACTTAAATTAAATCTCTTTCAGACAATTCAATTTGGATATTCACCAACTGTGGATTATTTCTCAGTGCACCAGTTTCCAACTTACCGCCTGCTGCCTTGCATCCACAAATCTCTTATAAATACCTTCCTGTTTCATTAATTGCTCATGTGTTCCCTGCTGTGCAATTCTTCCTTTTTCAACAACCGCAATCTGGTCTGCATGTCTGACTGTTTTTAATCTGTGGGCAATCATAATAATCGTTTTTTCCTTTGTAAGTGCATCTACTGCATCCATCAGCTCCTTTTCATTCTCCGGGATCAACATTGGCCGTTGCTTCATCTAATATAACGATTGGTGCATTCTTCATAATTGCCCTGGCTATGGAAATACGCTGTTTCTCACCACCGGAAAGTGTAGCTCCTCCCTCTCCAATCACTGTATCATATCCATCAGGAAGTTTGCTGATGAAATCATGACAGCATGCTTTCTTCGCCGCTTCCACCACTTCCTCATGACTTGCATCCTGGCGTCCGAATTTAATATTATTCTCAATGGTGTCTGCAAACAAATACACCGACTGAAACACAAATGAGAAATTACTCATCAGACTGTTCATGCTGTAGTCTTTTACATTCACACCTCCAAGTGTCACTTCCCCGGAATCCACATCCCAGAACCTGGCAATCAGATTGCAAAGTGTTGATTTTCCTCCACCAGATGGTCCAACGATTGCTGTCGTCGTTTTCTGCGGAATAGAGAGCGATATATCATCAATGATCTTCCGTTTGTCATAAGAAAACGAAACATTAGAAAGTCTAATATCGTAATTTTCCGGCTGTATTTCTTTACCGTCGATATCCATGGTATCCAGCTCCAATATTGCATTTGCTTTATCTACACATACGCTTACCACATGTAAAAGAGATGAATAATTTCCTGCACATTCCAGACTGGCATAAAGCATAAATGCTGAGATTGTCATACCAATCGCATAGACCGCACTCATAGTTCCATTAATATAAAAATATGCACTGCATGCTACGATTACTGCACCTGTGGTTTTTGTTATGACGCTTTGCAGAAAATGATAGGGAACAAACAACATCTCCATCTTTGTATTGACCTTTTCGCATGCTTCATTTGCATCGTTTAATCTTTTTGCCTGTTTTCCGAGCAGGTTGTATGATTTCACCTCTGATATTCCCTGCAGATACTCCATGATCTGGTTTACAAGCTCTGTATCGCATAACACTTTTTGCTCTGAATCTTTTTTCCCTGCATTCTGCATTACAGAATTGACCCCAAAGAAAATAAGTACTCCTGCTGCAGCTATCAGTCCGATTCTCCAGTCAAAAATAAACAGCATAAGAATGATCATTGATGTTTCCAGAATTCCCTGCATTGTCAGCATAACCACTCTCGCAGCCACATCGCCAAGTATTTCCATTGTATTGGTTGTAATGGAAGAAATTTCCCCGATACTATTGGAATTGAAATACCCCATCGGCAGATATCGCAGATGTTCTGCAATCTTGATTCTCATAAAAGCACTTGCATTATATCCTCCCTCTGTCTGAAGCACTGTAGAGTATCTCTTGCAGATTACGTCGACTACAATTGCAAGAACCATAATCGCAACGGAGCCTCCAATATATTTTCCTGTCGGTTTCCCACTCAGCAGACCAATCAGTATGTACATAATAGCCGGAATCTTCATTGCTGAGGCAAGAGCCTCTATGAGTCCGATCACTATCGACAGTTTAAATTTATTGCCATTTTCCCTGCCTGAAAAACGAAAGAATTTTGCCAGAATCCCAAACATATCATTCTCCCTCCTTCACCGTATCTTTTACAGAAATATGGGCATTCCACATTTCCTTATAAAGCGGGCATGACACCAGAAGTTCCTCATGTGTGCCATGTGCTGTTACATTTCCATCATTTACAACAAAGATCTGGTCACTGTCCTTAACAGTAGAAAGTCTGTGTGCTATTACGATCAGGGTCTTCCCTGCTACCAGTTTTGCGATAGAATTCTGCAGAATTGCCTCATTTTCCGGATCTGTGTAGGCAGTTGCCTCATCAAGAATCACGATCGGAGCATCCTTTAGCATTGCTCTTGCAATGGAGATACGCTGTCTCTCGCCTCCTGACAGATGTCCTCCTGCACCTCCTACAACCGTATCAAATCCATTCTCCAACTGCATGATAAATTCATAGCATCCACTTTTCTTTGTCACCTCGATGATTTGTTCATCTGTAGCATCCGGATTTCCCTGTCTGATATTTTCACGGACTGTTTCATTAAACAGATAATTGTCCTGTGCAACATATGCAATTTTCCGGTTAAAATCTGCAAATGCCAGTTCTTTGACATCAACTCCACCGATTTTGATGCTTCCGGAATCCACATCCCACAGGGACGCAATCAGCTTTGCGATGGTCGACTTGCCGCTTCCGGAAGGTCCTACGATTGCATTTACCGTTCCTGCTTTCAGCTCCATAGTTACTCCGTGCAGGATTTCTTTGTCGTGATAACCAAATCTGACATCTTCAAGAGTAACGGAGTTATCTTTTGGAACACTTTTACTTTTCTCTGGACGTTCAAGCTCCGGCTGTTCCAGAATTCCTGCCACTTCACCAACAATCACTCCGATCTTGCCAAGATCATCTGTATAGGAACCCACTGTGATCAACGGTCCAACGATTCCAAGTGATAAAATAATGCAGATGACAAAATCTGAAATCGCAAGTGTTCCATTGGCTACATAATGTGCCCCAAACGGCAATACCGTAAGAAGCGTATAAGGTGTGACCACCATCATCAGTCCATGAAAGATCGAGCACCGTTTCATCCAGGAAATAAAGGAATCTGCATAAGCCATAGCCGCCTTTGTAAATTTTGCATAAGAACTTTCTGTCTTTCCAAATGCCTTGATCACTTCGATTCCGTCAATATATTCCACTGCCGCATCATTCAGATCTTTTGTTGTCTGAACCGTTCTCTCGAAGCTTGGTTTATAATCCAGCATCATTCCAAAATAGGAAAGAAATCCCACTATAACCGGCACCAATGACCAGAGTGCCAGTCTCCAGTCTGTCAGGAAGAAATAAATCAAAATCACAATCGGTGCCAGCAGATTGGACGTGAATTCCGGGACAATATGCGCCAGTGTTGTCTCGATACTGTCGATTCTTTCCACCATAATATTTTTAAATGTACCGGAAGGTGTGTCTTTCACATAGCCAAGAGGTACCCGCGCCAGCTTGTCACAGCAGGATTTTCTTATATTTGCAAGTACTGCAACGTTGCTTTATGTGACAATGCTGTCGAAAGTGAATGAAGCAGTTCTGCAATGATAAACGATAATGCAATCAGAACCGCTTTTGCAAGATATATTTCAAACTCCTTTTCACCATTTAAAAACAGCTTTACTACATCTGCAATAATAAAATACGGCAAAATCTTAAAAATCACATTTCCTATTGCAAGTAACACACTCCACACATAGGCAATTCTTTTTTGTCCGGCCCACGTCAGGATCCAGCTGACTGCCGACTTCTTTTTTTCTTTCACATCTGTTCACTCCTTACGTTCGTTTTATTGTTTCGTTTTATTGTTTCGTTTTATTGCTTTACCTTCTGTTAGTTCGCGCTAACCAACATATAATAAAATAGGTGGTTTACTGGCATCAACACCTGATATTATTATCCTGTCTGAACTTTATTCAGAAATCCAGAACCTGCAACACACATAACCTATTCAGAATTCCTGCATCAGTTATACTGGAAATTCAATATTCCACAATCGTTCCCAGCCACCTGTATTAAATTCTTTCAGTTGATGTACATTTTTCTTTGCAGTCTCCCTGTCTATATCATGCTCAATGATCTGAAATACTGATGAAAAAAAATCCCGTATAGATCATATGCATAAGGCTTTCCTCTACAACCGGTATTTTTACACCGGCTTCCTTCATTTTTTCCATATATTTCAGGCTGGACTTCATTTCCCGCTCCACCATATTGTGTATGAATAATTCAAATTTTCCACTGTCTCCACATTTCAACAATAATCTGAAATTATCATAATGATCATAGATATAATCAACCATCTGCTCCATCCCATCACTGGATGTATCCGACATATTCCTTGTCTGATCACTGGCAGAAAGCTTTTCAAACTCCTCAACGATCTGGTCATAAATCTGATAAATATGTTCCATATAAGGATCCGTCAGTGCATCAAAAAAGTGCCTCTTTCGTCGGATAATATTTGTAAAATGCGCCAGTAGTAAGCCCTGCATCTTTTACAATATTTCTTAAAGATGCTCCTGTCAAACCATCTTTCAGAAAATGTTTTCTGGCTGTATCTAATATGTTTTTCTGTGTATCTTCTGCTTTCGTCGACATTCTTTTCGTATCCTCTAAACTTCTTTTCAAAATATAACAGTGCTATATAGCACTGTTATATTTTAACTCATTACAGGAATTTGTCAAGTCTTGGTGTTTCAATTTTTTATTTTCCTCGTGTATTCAGTTTCCACTCCGCAGATGCTTTCTGCAGTTTTACAAGTCTGTTCTATTCAGACAGATTTTCTTTGCAGAAAGTTCTATACAGTTCTCAACCATTGTCTGATCATAGTCTGTTGAAATACCTGAGCCAAGCCAGTATGCATAGTCTCCTTCATCATATTTTCCAAGTGCCTCCAAATCGCTGCCGTAGCGCAATTCAATATGATAGGTTGTATCATTTGTATCTGGTGCTATGCAGAAATAAGTAAATTCGCCTGAGTCTGCATCGTCACTTTTAAATTCGTATAACCCACGTACTTCTTCTATTCCAACATAATGATATGTATGGGAAAAGATTTCTTTTCCTTCTGAATCATATCCCTTGATCACTGAATCAGAACCATTAAATTCCAGCTTATTTACACCTTCTTTAAAAGAGCAGTCATAAACACCATCGCCATCTTTGTATGCTTCTACTGCTTCTTCTCCATAAATTGTTCCTGAAACCATGGATGCTAACTTATCATATGCTGCCTCCGCATTTTCCTCACCAACCAACTCTGTACAATCATCAATCCAGATCTGCTGATATTTTTCATCAAGAATTACCGGCCATAGTTCCTGATATGAACCCGTCAAATCAACCAAAAGTTGTTTTGCAGCATCCTGATTTTCATCTGCTTTCTGTTTCTTGTCCGTCGTATTTGTACTTTCTGTAACAGTTGCCGTACCTGTACTTTCTGCAAATGTAGCGTTACTACAAGCAACTAACATTGAAAATGACGTTGCAACTGTTAAAAATAATGTTAAAAGTTTTTTCTGCTTCATGAGATGCCTCCTTAAATTAAAAATCGTTGCAGTTAGATTCTTCTAACTACAACGCATATTTTATAGATTTCCATATAGAATCTCAATTACTAAACAGACTCTTTTTCTATCCATTCAGACTTTCCTGTGTCTTTTTCTTACGGTTATTCCGTTGGTGTTCATACCGTATTCTGTACGAAATGCAGATGTAAATTTGTTCGGATTCTGATAGCCAATTTGTAATGCTATCTCCCCGATCGTAAGTTTATTTTCTTTTAAAAGGCGTTCCGCCATCTGCAGCCTGTACTTTTTCATATAAGCGTACACAGAATTTCCGTATACACCCTTAAAGCATTTTTTCAAAACAGTTGGTGACATTTTAAAACGCACTGACAATTCTTCAATCGTATAATGCCCCCTATAGTGTCCCTTTAGAAACGCATGAACCTGCTTTATTGCATCAATCTGTACATCCGAAAAATATACATGCTCAGAATTATTTTTCTTTAAATCAAATCCAGTTAATACTAATAATAGCTCCAGAATTTTCACACGAATATAACCATATCTGATTTCTTCAGGAACTTTATACAATTCCAAAAAGATATGTTCTATTGACTGATTTGCCCGTATAATAGTAAAACTATGTGTTTTTGAAATGTTACTAATCTTTTCCAGATTTACAGACAATAATTGCAGTATCCTTTTCATTTCGTCTGTAATCATGGAAAAGTCAAGCGTAATGGTAATTCCATGATAACGCGATGTTGGAAACTCTGACACATGCCCAGTTTTTTTCAAAGAACAAAATGACAAGTCTCCTGCCGCTATATAACCATATTCATTTTGTTCAAACACGCATTCGCAACGGCCTTCCATGCAATAGTTTATTTCCATCACACTGGAAGCCGGCTTTTGCTCCTTGTTGCAATACTCCATATGCATATCATTATAAACCAGATCAATTCCTGGAAACACATGATACAATGTAATCATTCCTGTACCGCTCTCATTTTCCAAATGAAAACATTCACAGAATTCCGTATCCTGTACCTTTTTGCAAGCTGATGTACCATATAACTCAATACTGGCAAAAGAATCTGATGATTTTAATTCTATATTCTTATCAGGTTTGGACTTCAATATATTTTCAGCAAGCTCATAAGCATTTTTCATAACTATTTTCCTCTATACCACATCGCAAATGCCAATTCCGGTAATCGGTCAGTCTCAATAATTGTTTCGAGCATTCTGGAAAATCCCTCCGGATTTTGAATTTGATACTGCATATGGTTGAATCCCTCAAAAACCGGAAAGTTACCGTATATATAAGTCTGCATCACTGCATTTCTGTATTTAAAATGTTCTTCTATACTTCCAAATTCCCAAAATGTATGTTTCTGCAATTCTTCTGACAGTTCTGGAAATGGTTTATCTTCCAAGCTGTCTGCCAGCTGTCTTCTCAGATTCCCATATGTCAAGTTCTTCCCTGCCTCTATAAAATAGGGTTTAATTTTGTCATCGTCACACCACATGATTCTCTTTAGTGTCTTTCCTTTTGACCAATATAAACTTTTCATTGCTATATATAAGAACGGGACCATGATTCTGCGAGTTGCTTTTCTAATCTGGGCAAACTGTCCGCCATCAAAAAAAACATGCTTTACCGTTATTTTTGTCTCTGTCAGGAATGCTATGGCAAGATCTGCACCAATCGAAGATGCAACTGCAAGTTCTATCTCTTTGATTCCATGATTTTCCAGAAATCGTACAATTTGCTGTATCTCATCTCTTTTACTTTGATATCTCTGCCCAGAGCAATACACGGTTGATGTTGGCATAATACAGTAATATTTTTCTTTCATTTTCTCTGCAACCGGCATACTACTTTCCCCAATTACTCCCATTGCATGGAAAAACAAGATGACTGGATTTGATTTATTTCCTATTGTTTTAAATACCATACTTATACTTTCTATCTATTTTAATCTATCTTTCTGTACTCTTCCATTCAGCAACAGCATTTCTCACCCGCTGGTCAATATCCAGCCGTGCTCTCTGGCATTCTTTCGGATACTTTCTTGCCGCCTGAAATGCCAGTTTCATAAAGATTCCAGAACCAATTGGCAGCATCGTCTTTAACATACTCTCCGGAAAAACGAAATGGGTCGCATGCTCGTAAATAACAGACTCCAACCTGCATGTGTGGGGACGCTCTTTCATACGCAGCTCCATACGGCGTATATATTTGCAGTATCCCACAACACATCATCTTCTGCGCCAATCAGCAATAATGTTCCATGAATTTTTTCAATCTTGATCATTTCTTCTTCTGTAATTGGATGAGCTGTTTCTGAGTCATCAAACAATTTTCTCGAATTAATCATATCACCGGTCCGTTTTGTTTCTTTCTCAATCACGTGCCAATAGTCCGGATGTTTATAACAAAACGGCATATACGGAAGCGATTCACCTTTATAAGAGAAAAGTGATTCTCCCTCAATCGGCCATTCCTTACAGCCATCTTTTTCCCCCTGCATAAACCCCTGCCAGATAAAATCACTCGGTGTCAGACCTATTGTCAATGTAAGATCTTCAAAATAAGAAGCGGCAGTTAAAGCAAGTGTTCCTGTAGTAGATGCCCCGACAATTCCTATCTTCCGATTACCATGTGTTTTTAACCAACTGATTGCTTTTTCTATACGTTCCAGCGGATAATTATGATGTCCATAATCCTTTTTTGCCGGAGACATTGTCATCACATTCACACCAAGTTTATGTAACCATTTTACGGATGTTCGTGCCAGATAATCTTCCGAATCATCTCCGATCATTGCAATCATTGCACAGTCTGAGTCGGTTTTACATTTCCAATATGCACCATAAAATCCATCTGTTTCCATTTCAAAATGTCTTTTCTGCATCTGCATCATCTCCTTAATATCAGTCACATTTCTCCAAAACTATTATTTTGTTCGAGATATTCCGAACAGCTGGTATTTTACCTATCACACAATAAACAGGCATAAGCTCTTTCATTCCTTCAACAAGACTGACTTCCTGTTGAACAGAAAATCCCGGCACAATTCTTTGCAGTTCTGTTCCGTTCTTAACTCCCCATGTGAATTTTGCATTGCTTCCCTCTATGGATTTTTCTTTCACATGATTTACAACAAAAGGTGACATGGTTTCGACCATTACTGTAACTTTCTGAAATGATCTTTCAATAATAGAAAACATCTTCCTGATATCTTTCTCATACAAATACATGGTAAGTCCTTCGATTATTACCAGAATATTCTTACCGTGATAATCGATATCATCTATGTAGGAATCATCCATTGCAGACTTTGCAATCTGGTATATCGGACCCGTTTCCGGAAGGAACTGCCGCCTTATCTTCATAGTCTCCGGCAAATCGACATTATACCAGCGCAAATATTTTCCCTTCATCCGGTAGCATCTGGTATCCAGTCCGCATGCAATATTTACGACAACTGTATTTTCATGCTTCTTCAAATATTGCTCAACCATCCGGTCTAATACAATTGTTCTTGCAATCACACCATAAGTCATGGCATTATCCTTATCCGCCTTGGAAAAGTCATAATCAAGCTTTTCAACTAGTTTTACTGCGATCCCATCTTTGATCTTTGCATTTTGCTTTTTTGTTTCTTTTGCTCTTGCATACAAAGTCTGTACCATCGTTTCCGGTACGCCTGTCACATTCACTTTTTCTTTCATTATCTGTCGCCTTCCACTATTGTTTTCTTACAACGCAATGCATCCTCATGCCTTTACGGATTTCAAATTTTTCTACTTTCAACCCTGCTCTTCTGCAACATTTCATAACCACATCTCTTGTTGGAACCCGGACATCTCCGTGTCCACATATATTTGCCAGAGGCATTTCCAGTGTATTCATCAGCCATACCAATACTTTATTGTCACTGGTCACATCCCGCAGAATCAATCTTCCATTTGAGCGAAGGCATCTTTTTACGCTGTCAAAAAATGCCTGTGGATCCGGATAATGATGGAAACTCATAGAACAAATAATTGCATCAAATGAATCATTTTCAAAAGGAAAATTCTCACAGTCTCCTACCACAAATGTTGCATTTGGAATATCTTTCTTTTTTGCCTGTTCGATCATTGCAGGAGTCAGATCCAGTCCGGTATAATGTCTGTCTGGATATTTTTCTGATAATAAAGAAATCATTGGAGCCGGACCACATCCTGCATCCAGCAATTCTCTAAACGGCTCTTTCTCCAGCTCCGCCAGAATATCCGGATAATCCTTCTTGCACATTTCATATATGCCAGCATGGTTACTTTCATATCTTCCTGCTGCTTTTGTAAATTCAGCAATCGACAACTTTTTGTATTCTTCGTTTTTCATGCTTTTTCCTCCAATCACGCCTGCACCATAAATCAATATTCTCATAAAAATTAATCCTCTTTTAGATTGTTCTGTAAATCACACGTGTGTTAGTTTCGTCTAACCACGTATTTATAAAAAACCGTGCGCAATGCAAGACTGTAATATCGCACGGTTCTTTTTCATGTGTTCAGTATATCACTTGAAAATTTATATAACAAGAGGCTCTTTATTTTGAGGAACCATAATCTTAAAACCTTCAGGCTTTTTCCTTACAATTTCCATATCGGGTTTTCCAGCGTAAAACCCAAAGCATCCCACAAATGCAAATTCCGATTTTGATGTCTCTATTATACCATAATGATACTATTATGAAAAAGGAAAAAGAGTTCACCCACGATGTGGGCATCAATCAAACAAAGCCAATCCTTTACACGGGAAAGATACTGATGGACTACCGGTTTCTTATTTTCTTTATCATATGTCTTTGTACATCTCATGCATCTATTATGATATTTTTTTCAAAATCTTTTTCTCATTTGTCTTAGAAAAATCACTTAACCGATAGGATCGGATCCGTGTCTTGACAATGATTGGAATTAACAAACCATTATTTACCAGCTTTGCACATCTATTAATAATAGTTTTGTTGGTTACACCAAGCATTTTGCTTACTTCAATTGGTGTAAACTCATATAATCGCTTTTTTAACAGAAAAGCTAAGAATTCCTTTTCTTTTGCATTTAAGTAGGACAGGCTTCCATCTAACTCATCGTTCTCGGATTCTTTTGATAATTCGTATACTTTTTTAGAATACAATACCATCATTCTTAAAAAATAATTGATCCAAATTTCCGGATGAGGAGGATTTTCTCGTCCGGAATAATACAATGCCGGTAATCCCATTTGCAATGATGCATAATACTCATCTGGGTCATAGGCAAAATATTCTTCCAAAGAACCTATTCCATTAAAACCATATCCATAATAATCAAGGATATATCCTGACATTAATCTGGCGGTTCTTCCATTTCCATCTTCAAAAGGATGAATGGTAACCAATTGATAATGAACTATAGCAGCGATAATCAGCGGATGATCATCTGTAGTATTTACATATTCAACAAGCTCTTCCAGTAAATCCGGAATATCAATGTACTCTGGCGGAATATATTCCGCTGCGCCTGTCTCGGAATCATATACTGCAAATAGCATCCCTGGTGGCATAGGGCCTCTTAGGCCTATCTTTTCTTTTGAAGCACCTTTTTCAACCATTGCCTGTACTTCTAAAATCATTGCTTTTGAAAAACGTTCCTTCTTTTTCAGCTTTTCTTCTAAAACATTTAAGGCCAAAAAGTAATTTCGCACTTCCTGTTCCGGCTTTAAAAAATGTTTGTGCGGATCACTATCAATAGCTTCATTTGCCTGTTTTTCAGTCAATGGATTTCCTTCAATCTTATTAGAAGCATAGGAGCTTTTTTTCTTGGAGTTTTTTCTTAGCCTGTTTTTTGTAACAGGTGGCATTTCTATCGAACTAAGTGAAAAACGTTTTTCGTCTATTTCCGATATTCTTTTTAAAATTTCATTTGTCAGAGTAACTTTAATCACATGTTCCACCTCCATTTCATCCATATATTATATCGTTTTGCGAATTGTTTTTCCACTAAAATTACACTATTTTTTCACTATTTTTCATTACTTCGTTGGCGATATCCCAGCAATATTTCTAAAACTCCAAACTATCAGCATTAAGCAGAAAATACTTCATTCCCATGATTACAAAGCCTTCCTCATTTCTCCAAGGCTTTTTTGTTCCGTTTACTACCACGATCTTTTTAAATGAATCAGGGATATTTCTAAATGAATTAAATTCCTGCTTCTGCTTTTCCTCAGAGGCCATATCATAAGCCACCTGAATATAATATCTCTGACTCCCCTGATTGACCACAAAATCAACTTCAAACTGCTTTCGAGTTGTTTTTCCTTCATCATTTTTCACATCTTAGCCAAAATACTTTCTATTACAAGTGTTAACTATGGAGGTATTATTATGGCAAATTACACAAAAACAACTATTGGAAAGGAAAACCGAATTGAGCTGCATGAAAAGTTGTCTTTAACAGGTGCAGAAATCAGTTTAAACGAACTACCTGCAGGAGCAAATGTCCCATTTGTTCATTCTCATAAAGAAAATGAAGAAATCTATGGAATTCTTTCAGGTAACGGCAAAGCCATAATTGATGGAGAAGAAATTAGCCTTTCAACTGGAGACTGGCTAAAAATCGCACCTGCTGCAAAGCGTCAGTTTTTTGCATCCGATATTTCTGGAATTACTTATATCTGCATTCAGGTAAAAGAAAATTCTCTGGAACATTTTACAGCAGAGGATGCCGTAATCGGCTAATTAAAAGTATTTATTTACAAAAATGCACAGTTCACGATAAGCTAAGAACTGTGCATTTCTTTTTTGTTCAATATTACGTTTTCTCAATTTTTCAAACAAGAAGTTATCGCCTTGTTCCATCCTCATTGAAATTGTTTTTTAATGACTTTTCCGTCGGGAAAATAGAGCCTATTAAAAATACCAGTTGTATTACAATGATAATAATGCTTAATATTCCTATTGTATCATCCATTTTATCTGCCCAAACAGCCGCTGCATTCGACCTTACAAGCAGTTCTTCCACAGGCAGACCAATCGGACAAATATCATGACAAGATAACGACTTCCCGCATCCCTCAAAATATTTCTTATTATATTTAGCAGAAATCTCATTCAAATGAGTGCTTTCCTGTTCTTCATTCAGAATCCGAAATGCGTTGACTGCAGCAACAGCGCCTGCGAAAGTCCCATTTGCAGAGAAGTTAGGACACACTTCAAGGCAGCAGCCACACATCAGACAGCGTGCCGACTGGTATCTCGGTTCATGTGTCCACGGATTCATATAAGCTTCACTTTCAAGCCAAAGGTTCAGTTTTTTCAAATTTTCAAACAGAATTGACCGGTCAACGATCAAATCTCTTACAAGCGGAAATTGCTTAAAGGTTCCAAGGTGATTGTAGAACCTTTTAATGTATGTAGAAATGTAGAGCATGCCAGCCTCGGACGTTCGTTAATCAGCATGGCGCAAGCCCCACATTTTCGCACCATGCAACTACATTCCCAGCTGATGGGAGTAACTATATTTCCTGAGTTATCTTTCAAAGGGATTCTACTGTTCAATTCCTTTAGAACAGTGGCAACAGAGCTGTTTTTGCTTCCGTCATACTCAAATTCCTGCCAATAACTGTCTGATTTCTGACTCTCCTGCCGCCTGATTCTTATTTTATATACCAAGTGAATCACCGCCTTTCTGGAACAGGTACAAAGGAAATCTGTATCTGCTTTCCATCAAATATGGCTACCGTTGTTTTAAGATAATCATCGTCATTGCTCTTCGGATAATCCTCCCGCCAGTGTGCACCACGGCTTTCTTTTCTTGCAAGAGCACTCTTTAGAACTGCCATGCCAAGCAATGGAAGATTTCCTGTCAGCGCTTGTACCGTTTTAATCCCATTTAACAACGTATTCTCATTTCTGACAACGCCCATAGTCTCCTGCATCACTTTGTTTAATTGCTTTATTTCTGAAATTTGAGACGCTGGTGGAAAATCTATCTGTGTCGCACAAGATAGATCTACTACATCTGCCTGTTCGCATGCTGATTTTGCCGCAACACGTCCTCCGTATAACGCTCCTAACAGAGAATTTCCACCAAGACGGTTGGCACCATGATATTGGGCACAGCATTCTCCGGCAGCGTAAAGATTCTGAATCGGCGTTCTGTGCTGCTCATCCACCAGAATGCTCCCATAAAATAGTGAATTCCCGGTAAAACAGACACCGGTTCCTTTCGTATATCTTTATGCAGATAGGTCATACAATCGTCTGCCAGACAGATAGCTTATTTGAAATAATCTCCTCCGATATTTCCGTCATGTCAAGAAATACCTCTGATTCATGGCTGACCTTCCATATCTCTCTGGCGGTAATATCTCGTGGCATCAGATTTCCAAGCTCCGGGTATTTTTCCTCCATGAAATACCATTGTTTTCCATCTTTCATGGCAAACAACCTGCCACCTTCCCCTCTGGCCGCCTCGCTGATGAGCATGCGTTTTCCACCACATTTCACAGTTGTCGGATGATACTGGATCATCTCGCCATTTGCCAGAGGAACACCAAGCCGGAACAATTCTGCGGTGACTTCTCCTGTATTGCTCAGCGAACCCGTTGTATTTCCAAACAATCCGTGCATACCACCGGTGGCAACAATAACCGCATCCCCCGGTAATTCCACAGTCTCCTGACTGTATTCATCCCTGATTACGCAACCACAACAAATATTGCCACACAGACGAAGTGTTAGGAAAGAATGATGGCTGAACCGTTCTACCACACCAGATGCTTCTTTCCTGCGAACAGCGTCTATCATAGCTGTCATGATCTGCTTCCCGGTATCGCTCTGTGCAAAAGCAGTCCGTTTCTTTTTCTGCCCGCCAAAATTCCGCAGATCCACATCATCATAGCCACTCATGTTAAATTTAACTCCAAGTTTTAGCAGCCAGTGCACCAGCTCCGGTGCTGCCTGTGTCATTCCCCAAACTGCATTTGGATCTGCCAGACCACATGCTGCCTTTATTGTATCTGTAAAATGTTCTTCGGGACTGTCGTTTTCATCTTTTGTATTCAAAGCTGCGTTGATACCGCCCTCCGCCATAACAGACTGTGCCCGCTCTGACGGAAGGGAGGAAACCAGTTTTACATTGCATCCATTTTCCGCTGCCTGCAAAGCCGCTGAAAGTCCTGCCAGTCCAGCACCTATAATAATAATTGTCTTACTCATAGATATTGCCACCCAATATAATATAAAATAACCGCTCCCGCTATAAAAAGAAGAAGCACCGAAAGGATCAAATAAATATCGCTCCTTCGTTCTTTATAACTAATGATTCCCAGTGATACGAGCAATGGGCGTATATTGATAAAAATATGAACAAAGATTGCCGCTACGAACAAAAGCTGAGTTACCATCTTTACCGTTGTAAAAGGGAACAAAATATATGTCCCATTCTGCACCTTTCCAAACAAGCCAATATGGAATAACAGCAGAATCAGTATTGCCATCCCACTGCTCGTCTCGCCCAAAATATGACGTTTTGTTTCAGATACATTTTTCCTGATTGCTTCGCTGTCTGTAAACTCTGAACTGTCAGGATGACACCAATCACCGTATGCACAACAAGAATACCAACACCAATCCATGCAAGAAGTTTCCCTGCACTACTTCCAACTCCGTTCAGCATAAAGCTGCCCATGATTCCATGAATCATAAAAATGAGAAGCATTAAAACAGACAAAATCGTATTCCATTTTCTCATAAATTCCCGCTCACCTCATTTCTTCGCTGTCCATGATCATATAGTCCATCTGTGTTAGCGTTGTAACGTCAATAAAATCATCCGATGCCAGGAATACATCATACTTTCCACTTACCACTCTTGATAGCATCATTGTGTTACTGTACTCTTTCAGATCTACGGAAAAACCGGCCTGTTTCAACCTGTCACAGAGTTTCTTAGCATAACTGACAAGCGGATAATCCGTCTCAGATACATATAACCGAAAACTAATGTCCGTTTTCATGAGATTTGTTTCATTTGTTTCCGAATCGTCCAGTGCCAATTCTTTTAATTTATTCCGGGTGTTCTCGTTGTCGAGACCATCTGACATCATATTAATACCGAGAACATAAGAGCCTTCCAACTGTGCGGAGCTTGAGCCGCCTTTTTTGACTTCGGTGTTGCTCCTGTGACTGCATCAATCATAGAAGGCGGTGAATGTAAAATGACACCAAAACCTACAAGAAAAACAATCGTAACAACTAACAGAATCAGTTTTCGTTTCACATTCCCACCTCATTTCCTATTTTTTCAAAATTCTCATTGCGTTTAAAACAGCATTATGGTAACGCCTACATCACCAAATACAGCTTCCCACATTCCCGCAATACCAAGAGCGCCAAGAATCAGGAACACACTCTTAATCCCAAGAGCAATCACTATATTCTGCATGACAATCTGTTTTGTCGCTTTTGCTACTTCAATCGCGTCCACCAGCTTAGACGGTTCATCTGTCATCAGAACTACATCTGCTGCTTCAATGGCCGCATCCGAACCAAGCCCACCCATTGCAATACCAACATCTGCACGGGCAAGGACAGGAGCGTCATTGATACCATCACCAACAAAAGCCAATTTGCTTCCCGGTCTCTTTTTACCATCTAAAAGCTCAACCTTTTCCACTTTTTGGTCAGGAAGCAGCTGTGCATAATATTCATCCAACTGCAATTCTTCTGCAACAGACTTCCCAATTTTTTCATCATCACCGGTAAGCATGACTGTTTTTTCCACGCCGATATGTTTCAGGTCAGAAATTGCTTTTTTACTGTCCGGCTTCACTTCATCTGTTATCAAAATACATCCTGCATATTGACCATCTACAGCCAAATAAACTTTTGTACCTGCTTTTTCACAGGTTGTGTACTCTATACATTCTGTATCCATAAGTTTCGTATTGCCAGCAAAAACTTTCTTTTCCCCTGCCATTACACTGATTCCATATCCTGAAATTTCCTTATAATCAGAAATCACTGACTGATCCATTTCTTTTCCATAAGCAGCAAGAATGGATTTTGCAATAGGATGGTTAGAAAAACTCTCTGCCTCTGCCGCATACTCCAGAACCTGTTCTTTTGAAAATCCATTTGCAGGCAAAATATCCGTCACATTGAAAACACCCTTTGTAAGTGTTCCGGTTTTATCGAACACAATAACGCTGACATTATTAAGCGCCTCTAAATAATTACTTCCTTTTACAAGAACACCTCGTTAGATGCCGCACCAATACCTCCGAAGAAAGTCAGCGGGATTGAAATGACCAATGCACATGGGCAAGATACCACAAGGAAAACAAATCCTCTGCGAATCCACTCTGTCCAACCTCCACCAAGAAGGATCGGTGGCAGAATTGCCAGAATAGCTGCTAAGATTACAACAACAGGAGTGTAATAACGTGCAAATGTAGTAATAAAATTTTCTGTTGGTGCTTTTCGGCTTGACGCATTTTCCACAAGATCAATAATCTTTGAAACAGTAGATTCACCAAATGCTTTCGTTGTCTTAATCGTTAAAACACCCGTCTGATTCATACAACCGGAAAGTGCTTCGTCTCCTTTATGAACGCTTCTCGGAACCGATTCTCCAGTTAAAGCCCTCGTATCCAGCATAGAATCTCCATCCAATACCACACCGTCTAATGGGATTTTTTCACCAGGCTTTAACAATAATAATCTCACCAATGGCAACACTTTCAGGAGATATGGTAATCAATTTCCCATTTCTTCTTACTGTAGCAGAATCTGGACGTATATCCATTAAGTCTGATATAGATTTTCTGGAACGCTTAACAGCCAATGACTGAAAAAATTCACCTACCTGATAGAATAACATAACAGCAACTGCTTCTGGATATTCACCAATGACAAAAGCCCCAATCGTAGAAACACTCATCAAAAAATGTTCATCAAATACACGCCCCTTTGAAATGTTCCTCACAGCCTGCCATACAACATCTCCACCAAGAATAACATAAGAAACAATGAGAAAAGTTAACTCGATAGGCAGTGGCACTTTCGCAAAAACAGTCAATGCCATACCAATAGCATAGATTGCTGCACCAATCGCTAAACGAACTGTCAACTTCTTATCCTCATTGTTATAGGATTCATTGGCCTCCTGCTTTTTTTCCGGTATATAAGATTCCTGTACAATTTCAGAAACTTCCACATCTGGCTCATGGCTATGAACAATCGTTTCAATCTGACTGGCTATCGTATCTGCGGCTGTCTGAGCAACATTGATTGTAAGCGTCTGCTTCATCAGATTTACCACTGAGGATTGCACTCCATCCAACTCTCCGACTTCTTTTTCAATTTTTGCAGAACAATTCGGACAGTCCAATCCTTTTAACGAATAACTCTTTGTAACATTCATAACGGTTTCTTCCTGAACTTCCACATCTGGCTCATGACTATAAACAATCGTTTCAATCTGACTGGCTATCGTATCTGCGGCTGTCTGAGTAACATTGATTGTAAGCGTCTGCTTCATCAGATTTACCACTGAGGATTGCACTCCATCCAACTCTCCGACTTCTTTTTCAATTTTTGCGGAACAATTCGGACAGTCCAACCCTTTTAATAGAATATGCGTTTCATGCTAATCTCATTTATAATTTGTTTAATTTGTTCAATTACTCAA
>ENA-OQIM01000238-OQIM01000238.1-human-gut-metagenome-genome-assembly--contig:-NODE-238-length-19938-cov-4.476907_pt1 | contig 19938 bp, 16 predicted proteins | sample MGYA00242579_ERZ504744 | MGnify/ENA primary metagenome ERZ504744 (study PRJEB26092, sample SAMD00036441) | human gut metagenome | host: Homo sapiens | study: EMG produced TPA metagenomics assembly of...
TCACTTACAAAGACTTTATTTCTTAAGGATGCTTCTATGATCCTTAAGACTCTTCGATCATCGGGGGAATTTTATTTATCTGCTATATTTTTCAGGCATTCTGTAAATATTATGTCAGCTGTCAGGGACATATCATGGGAGCTCAGATGGAACGTGATATGCGCCGTAAACTGTTTGACCATTATGAAAATCTTTCTTTTTCCTATTATGATCAGCATAACACCGGACAAATGATGAGCCGTCTTGTTTCTGATCTGTTTGATATTTCCGAAGCTGCCCATCACGGCCCTGAGAATTTATTTATCTCTCTTGTAAAGATCGTTGGATCTTTTATTTTCCTGTTTATCATTCAGTGGAAATTAGCGATTATTCTTCTTGCGATCGTTTTACTGATGATCTTCTTCAGTGCAAAGCAAAACCGTAAGATGCAGGCTACCTTCCTTGATAACCGCAGGAAGATTGGTGATGTCAATGCTTCTTTGCAAGACTCCCTTGCTGGAATCCGTATTGTGCAGTCTTTTGCAAATGAAGATATTGAACGTGAGAAATTTCGTGTTGGAAATGAGGCATTTTTAGATTCCAGCGTGATAATTATCGTGCTATGGGAAGTTTTCAGAGTGGAAATACATTTTTCCAAGGAATGATGTATCTTGTCACTTTACTTGCTGGTGGTTATTTTATCGCTCTTGGCCAGATGAGTGCTGCTGACCTTGCTATGTATGCATTGTATATTGGAATCTTTATCAGCCCGATTCAGATTCTTGTAGAATTAACAGAAATGATCCAGAAAGGTATGTCTGGTTTTATCCGTTATCAGTCTGTTATTGATATTGAACCTGAGATCACAGATTCTGTTGATGCCGTTAATATGAAACATCCTGATGGGGATATCTGTTATCATGATGTCTCATTTAGTTACGAGGATAATGAGATTGTATTAAATCACATTGATTTCACGATCAAATCAGGAAAATCCATTGCACTCGTTGGACCTTCCGGTGGTGGAAAAACAACGATCTGTTCTCTGCTGCCTCGATTTTATGATATTACAGATGGTTTGATTACGATCGGTGGTCAGAATATCAAGGATATAAAATTAGAAAGTCTTAGAAGCTCCATCGGTATTGTTCAACAGGATGTTTATCTATTTGGCGGCAGTGTCAAAGAAAATATTGCTTACGGAAACCCTGATGCAACCTTTGATGAAATTGTCGAAGCTGCTAAGAAAGCCAATATCCACGATTTTATTATGACATTACCTAATGGCTATGATACTTTCGTTGGAGAACGTGGTACAAGATTATCCGGTGGTCAGAAGCAAAGAATCTCTATTGCAAGAGTTTTCTTAAAGAACCCGCCAATCTTAATCTTAGATGAAGCTACCAGCGCATTAGATAATGAAAGCGAGCAGCATATCCAGAAGAGTCTGGACGCCTTGTCTGAAAATCGAACAACAATCACGATCGCCCATCGTTTATCAACGATCCAGAATGCAGATGAAATTCTTGTTATCGATGGACAAACGATCAAAGAACGAGGAACACATGAAGAACTAATTGCTTCTGGCGGTCTTTATGCTAAATATTATCATATGATGTAAGTGTCAAAAGTACAACAACGTCGAAACCTATTTTGTTTAGAACTGTTTATAAATTCTTTAGAATTGTTCATACTTTGTATATTGAATGCCTCGGGGATTTTGGTATACTTAAGACATAGTTTTTCATATATATTTTTTAATCCTCTCTTTTCAGAAAAGTAACCGCCCAGATGGGCGGTCTTTTTTTATATCCTCTCATAGATTTTATACTCTTCCATTAATTTATTTCTATACTGTATATCATTGTATATCTTATCTATATCTTGAATTTTATTATTAGCTAATAAAATTTTTACTAACTGTAATGTAGCATTTTCCCCTATAATTTTTCCCTGCGCTATACCTTGTGTTATTCCTTGACTTATTCCTTGACTTATTCCTTGCTCAATTCCTTTATTAATTGCTGTATCTAATATTGTACACATAGTAACTTCTCCTTCCTCATTTTTCTTTACATCCAATTGCAAAAATCTTTCGTCTTCTGCAAAAATTCTCATAAATTTTAACATTTCATCCACATGTTTGATTGGTTTATGATTTTCAATTGTTTTATAACCTTTTCTTCGTTTTACAAAATAATCCGCAATAATTCCAAAGTCACTTTGAAACATTTTTATTTGTTCTTCTGTCAGATATGCTATGTCAAATACATTCAATTTATAATTTTGAAACAGCTCCTCATTCACACTTTCTTGATTGATAACTTCTCTTAGTTCTTTATCATCTTTCCATTGATTATCTCCAAAATGTAAGATCAGTGTTATTACTTTACAAAATTCTTTTGCACCTTTCTTTAACATCTGAGAACGATAACTTGCTCCATCGTATGCAATTACACGTAGTGGCATCTTTTTATCTTTGATTGTCTGATTTTCAATTCCAAATAATACCTTGAAACCTTTTTTATTATTCCATTCTTTCAAAGTATCTCTCTCTTCTTCATGAAGCACATCATCTGATGCTTTATATTGTGACCGTATATTTGTTGTCCGTAGTTCCTCTGGTTTAACTACTTCTTCTCCTTGATAAACTAATACATTGATAATATCTGCAAATACATCTGAATAATCTTCCAATAACTTTTCAATCTTATCCTTTTCTCCCATTCCTGACTCCTTGTTTGTAAACTATCATTTGGTTATCTTATCTGCAGAACTGCATATTCATAGAATTTCTCTGAATCGAATTACAATTATATAGAACTTCTTTGACTTTAATCTAGATTATTGATGTTTATAGTTTACATTAATTTACAAATATTGGCAAGTATTTTTTACAGTTTATTCCACATATTTTATTTATTATTAGTATACTGCACTTATTTCATATTTTCAATACTTCTTTTAGAAGCACTAATAACAGAAGAGCCATCCGGCGAGCATAAATTCTCTGGCGGATGGCTCCTATTCTTATTTATTTTTTCTCATATACATTTGAACGACTATGTCAAATTACTGCTGAAACGCATTCAAAAGATTAGGGATCATCTGTTTCTTACGTGACATAACTCCAGGAAGAATTGCAACTTTATCTTCTGGTGTTACACCAAATCCGCGTTCGATCACTCCCTCAGCTTCTGGTCCGCAGATCAGCAGATGTGTTGTTTCCTCTAAGATGTTTGTTAGCATAAAGAATACGTAATCAAGTCCCTGTTCTTCTTTCACAGAATCCATATATTCAAGGATTGATGCTTTGATATCATCTAATTCTCCCTGATCCATGGATGTGATCTGTCCAACACCAAAATCAATTGTATCGGCATTAAATTTCTTATAATCCATGTAGAAGATCTCGTTTGGAGTCTTACCACTTAAATCACTTCCTGCACGGAACATTGCTTTGGCATGTTCTTCTACATCAATTCCTGCGATCTGTGCTAATTCTCTCGCGATCTGTTCGTCCACTGGTGTACATGTTGGAGAACGGAACATTAATGTATCAGAAAGAATTGCAGAACACATTAATCCTGCCATCTCTTTTGTAATCTCGATTCCCTGTTCACGGTACATCTGAGCAACGATCGTTCCTGTACATCCAACTGGCTGATTTCTGAAGTAAACTGGTGATACAGTTTCCACACTTCCGATTCTGTGGTGGTCGATGATCTCCATGATCTCACATTCTTCTAATCCTTCGACTGCCTGTGATACTTCATTATGGTCAACTAAGATTACCTGTTTCTTGTTGAATTCTAAGATACGACGTCTAGAAATAAATCCTACAAATTCGTTATCTGCATTCAATACAGGGAAGTAACGGAAACGTTTCTTTGTCATCTCTTCTTTGACATCATCTACAAAATCTGTTTCATTGAAAGATACGATCGTATCTGTTGCCATGATATAAGATACTGGCATTGCCTGGCAGATCAAACGGCTTGCTGTAAATGTATCATATGGTGTTGTGATGATTCTGCAGTTCTTTTCCTTTGCAAGTTCTAATACTTTATCAGTAACTTCTGTACCCATGCATACTACAACACACTGTACTCCTGTCTGGATCGCACCAATCTGTGCATCTTCACGGTTTGCAACGATCACTGTATCTTTAGCTGTTACAAATTCTTCCATTGTATCAACACTTGCGGCAGATACTGTTAACTTACCTTCTGTGATATATCCTTCGATATCTCCTGCCTGAAGTGTCCCATCTAATGTTTCTACAACATTTTTATATGGTGTTTTTGCTTTGGCAAGGATTTCATTGTCATAAACATCCATATCTGCTTTCAACACATCACTGATGGATACCAGACCGATCATTTTCTTTCCATCTAATACTGGAAGAGACACGATCTTCTCTGTCTGCATCATTTCACGTGCAGATTTCAGGGAATCTGTCGCTTTTGCACCTTTAACTAGATTTAAATTTACGTCTTTTAATCTTGGTCTTACATCACTAACATATTTTGGATCTTTAATTCCAAATGTATCCAATACATATCTTGTTTCGCCGTTGATATTACCGGCACGATATGCTTCGTATCCATTTCCTTCCACTTGATTCTTTAAGTTTGCGTATGCGATCGCAGAACAGATGGAATCTGTATCTGGATTGCGATGTCCAATGACATATACTTTTTTTCATTGTTCCTCCTTCTTTCTTGGCAGCCGTATTATGAATGTCGTATACTCATTCTGGCTTTTTGCTTTGATAGTTCCATCATGAAGCTCTATGATCTCCTTCGCGATCGCAAGTCCAAGACCTGCCCCGCCAGTTTCAGAAGATCTTGCTTCATCTAATCTGTAAAATTTCTCAAACAGGTTATTTAATTGATGTTCTGGTATAGTCTTTCCCTGATTCCTGACTAAAATCTCTGCGTTATCTCCATCAATCATTCCATAAACCTCGATGAGAGAATTCGGATAACAATACGATACTGCATTCCTTAACAGATTCTCAAAAACCCTGGCAAGCCTATCCGGATCACCATAAATTAATATTTTATCATCTACCTCTATCTTCCACTCTAATCCTTTCTGCTTAAATACCGCAGCAAAAGAATCCATCACCTGTTCAAGCAGAACATAAAGATAAAATTCCTTTTTGTCCAAGGTAATATTCTGAAGATTATACCTTGTAATTTCAAAGAACTCATTGATCAGTTCTCCAAGACGTTTCGCTTTCTCAAGAGAAATTCCTATATACTTAGCTCTTTGTTCTTCCGACATATCCGGCGATTCATTTAACAATGATAAATATGCAATGATCGACGTCAACGGTGTCTTCAGATCATGAGCAAGATAGACGATGATATCATTCTTTCTCTGCTCACTTTCTTCTGCAATCCGCCTCTGTTCTTTCAACGTTCCTTTGATCTCATTTAATTTATTCTCCAAAGGATTCAACTCTGGTGGGAGCAATATGCGGTCTTTGGATTCATTTAAGATCATCTGGATCCCGCCTTCAACCTGTCTTAGGTATGTCGTGAATTTTGACATACCCAGATAAAAGCTTAACAAAAGCAGCACAAAAAATCCAGCACCAATGATCATTGTTTTATTTTGTACAAAGATCAGACGATATACACGGATCGCTTCCAGCTCATCCATCCCGATCCGTTCAAATATATAAACGACCGTTTTGGCAAATGGATCCTGAAATACACCATCTACAAATATATCAAGTACAAAATATCCGATACATGCAACGATCAAACTGATTCCCAATGTCTGTAGTATGATCCTTATCTTTAAACTTCTGTATTTACTCCTCAACTTTGTATCCAACTCCCCAGACTGTCTTGATCAATTCTTTGTGTCCCATGACCTCTCCCAGCTTCTCACGGAGATGTCTGATATGTACCATAACTGTATTATTGTTATTCTTAAAATACTTTTCTTTCCATACCTGCTCAAAAAGATTCTCTGAGCTTATAACCTTCCCACGGTTCTGTGTCAGAATCCATAAAATTGAAAATTCCAGCGGTGTCAATGTAATTTCTTCTTCTCCATAAGTACACTGGTGTGTTGCACGATTTAAGATAAGACCTGCGATCTCCAGTGTATCTTCCTGATTCATACCGCTTCCATCGTTGTATCTTGTAAATCTTCGAAGCTGTGCCTTCACTCTTGCCATCAATTCCAACGGCTCAAATGGTTTCTCAATATAATCATCAGCTCCCAATGTCAATCCATTAATCTTATCCATAGAAGATACTTTCGCTGTCAGCATGATCACAGGGAAATTGTGTGTTAAACGGATCTGTTTTAAAATCTCAAATCCATCAATATCTGGCAGCATCACATCAAGGATCGCCAGATCAATATTCTCATGTTCTACACACGCCAAGGCATCCTTTCCATTGTAAAATTTATGTACATTATAATTTTCATTCTTTAAATATAATTCAATAAAGTCAGCAATCTCTTTCTCGTCATCTACTACTAATACAGTTGACTGTCTCATTCGCTTCCTCCTTACTCTTTACCACCCTGAATCACATGAAATCTTGCTTCTTGGCTTTCTTCTTCCACTTCTGTTCTCGTATGTCCCTTGAGACTATATAATGGTACAGTTTTATAAAGCGTACGGATCAATTCACAAAGGATCCTTTGATGTTCTTTATCTTCTTCGTCCAGAAGATTCACATACGCAGATGTAATCTCTTCATAAGTCAATCCATTTTGAATCTTAACAACCAGTGATTTTACGATCATCATAACCTTATACTGATCATTCTCGATATTCTTCATCACAAAATCATATAATTCTGGGATTCCATCCCAGCCTCCAATTCCATTGCCTAGTGCCAGATTCTTATATTCATCTTCACTGTAACGTTTCCATGATAGATCTTCCCTAAGGCTCCACTGAATAAATACTTCGTTACGATTTTCTACCTCACGGCTTGCCAGTAACAGTCTTGAATTCATCTGATTTCTTAATAAGATTCCTGACTGCCAGAATACAATACGGAGTAATATAAATTCTTCCAACTCATCATAAGTCAGCTCTGGGAACATCTCTTCCTGGATCATCTGGCAACACTCATAAATATCTAAAATACCATATAAAAACAACATTCCAAAGAGAATATTCTCAAGTCTGGTACCCTCTTCTAACTCTTCCTGAACTCTGCGGCTTTTCAGAGAGAAGAAAAAATTATCCTTTGCTTCTATATTCAATAAGATCGTATCGTCTTCATATGAGAGAAATCCAAGAAAATGTAACTGCTCAATCTCTCTTGCGTACATCTCAGCAATCAGACTCTCACCTTCCATATCCCAGCATTGCAGCAAGAATTCGATTGCTTCCTGCTGTAATAACTTAGTGATCAATTGTGGCATATCATAAAGTTTCTCTGCTATCTTCTCTGCCAGAGATACTTCACTTTCGTCTTCATGAAACACAATATCGATTCGTTCCGATAAAACCATCAGGTTGACTCTTGGATTGGTCGCAAGTTCTTCTATATAAGTTCGTTTTGATTCTTCAATTCTTGCCATCGCCCGATCCCTCCTTTGTCTTAATCTTATAAAGTATATCTTATCGAGCTTCTTCCGTCCAGTGGAACAGGCATAAAGAGTCGTCTAAAATAATTCTTTAATTCTGTTTATATTCTCTTTTGTGACGCGGTATCCCATATCATACGTTTGTTTTAATACATCAATGTCTTTCTCCAGACTATCGATCGTATATTCCGGTCTTAGGATCACTGCCTTTCCTTCGCTCTCTAACTGCTCACAATACCTAACCGTTTTGTTATATCTTATATGACGATTTAACAGCAGTTCCGGTAAATGTGGATATTTTCTCTTGAGAAGTTTTGCCGCAGCTTTGTTACTCTTGCTTAATTCTTTTCTATACTTCTGCTTGTCAGTACGATCAGATTCTTATCATTCCCATCTTCTATTGATCGTCTGATCGGAATCGGATCTGCAATTCCACCATCATAATAAGGCTTTCCATCTACTTTGATCGTTGGAAATGCAAACGGAATCGCACAAGTTGCTCGAAGCATCGTACACTTCTTATCCAGTTTCATTCCATCTTTGTATTCTGCTTTCCCTGTCCATGCATTTGTTACACCGACCTTGATCGTTCCTTTGTATTCATTAAATGTCTTCCAGTCAAATGGATACAGTTTGTTTGGGATCGTATCATATACGAAATCCAGTCCAAAAAGACTTCTCTCCTTCAGTAGATTCCTCGCTCCCATGTATCTTTTATCATTCCTGTGGTTCATCAGGATTTTTAAATTTCTTTCCTTTTGTTTGGATATATAAGAAAAACCATCACAGATTCCCGCAGATACTCCGATCATATAAGGAAACATGATATCTTCATCCAACAGTGCATCCATCACTCCTGCACTAAAGATCGGACGAAATGTTCCTCCTTCTAAAATAATACCAGGCATCTTTATGCCCTCCTCATCTTCTTATGTTTCGTAAACTTGTCTTATGTTGTGTCATGTGAGTTCTATAGACACTTGCTCTTTATTATATCACGTTTCGATTCTCCATTGTTACATTTTGTCAAAGATTTTCTTAAGAGATTTCGAAATTTTTGTGAATAAAAAAGATATCGCTTCCTTTCATTTATTTCAAATTGATTTGTAACGTATGGATCAATTCCTCAATAACAATTGGTTTGGATAAAAATCCATCCATACCACATTCCAGTGCTTTCTTTCTATCTTCATCAAAAGCATTGGCAGTCATAGCAAGGATCGTAATTTCTGCCAGTGCTGGATCATCCAATGCACGGATCTGCTTTGCAGCCTCATATCCATTCATTACAGGCATCTGAATATCCATAAGTACAAGCTCATAATCGCCTGGTGCTGAATTCCTGATCTTCTCCACTGCCTCTGCTCCATCTTCTGCTGTATCAACCTGGAATCCATATTCATTAAGAATCGCCATCGCAATCTCACTGTTTAATTCATTATCTTCTACAAGCAGAATACTTCTGCCTCTGAAATCTGAACTTACTGCCGGAAGAATATCATCATTCGTCCTATCCTGCTTCTGACCGATCGCTGTCATCAAAGTATCTCTGATGTCTGACATGAATATAGGTTTCGCACAAAATGCATTGACTCCTGCTGCTCTTGCTTCCGCTTCGATCTCTGACCAGTCGTAAGCAGTCAGGATAATGATCGGTGTATCATCACCAAGACTACGGATCTGTCGGGTAACTTCAATACCATTCATATCTGGCAAACGCCAATCGATGATATAGGCATGGAATGCATCACCCAGCTCTATAGACTGCCTTGCACGGAGAACCGCCTCCTTACCAGAAAGTGTCCATTCCGAACGCATTCCAACCTTTGCAAGCATCTTTGTCACGCTGTCACAGGTATTAAAATCATCATCTATCACCAATGCCTTAAGACCTTCCAACGCTGCGATCTTCTCTACACGATGATGCTTAGACTGGATCCGCAACGGCAGTCGTACAATAAATTCCGTACCTTTGCCCTGTTCTGTCTGGATCTCAATATTTCCGCCCATCATATCCACGATATTCTTGGTAATGGCCATGCCCAGTCCTGTACCTTGAGTCCTGCTGACTGTAGAACTTCTCTCCCGCTCAAAAGGAGAAAAAAGTTTCTGTACAAAATCCTCACTCATACCGATTCCGTTATCCTTTACCCGGATTTCATATAACTGACGCTCTCGCTGTGTTCCCGGATATTGTTTCAACCGAACAGAAATCATTCCGCCTGCAGGAGTAAACTTGATCGCATTGGACAAAAGATTCAGCAGTATCTGGTTTAGCCGTGTCTTATCGCAATACACATCCTCATTCGTAACATCCATGGCATCCATATAAAGTTCCAGCTGCTTCGCATGAATCTGTCCACTGATGATCGTCTTCAGATCATGAAGTACATCCGACAAACTAACCTCTGTCTCTTCCAGATGGATCTTGCCACTCTCAATACGACTCATATCCAGTATATCATTGATAAGTGATAACAGATGATTGCTGGACGAAAGGATCTTACCAAGATAATCTCTGACCATTTTCTTGTTATCAATGTTGCTCACAGCCAGTGTCGTAAACCCAATGATAGCGTTCATTGCGTCCGGATATCATGAGACATGTTAGAAAGAAAAGTACTCTTTGCCTGGTTGGCATTCTCCGCAGCATGGACTGCATCAGAAAGTGCCTGATTCATTTTCTTGTCAGCAGTACGATCCGACATAACCAGTATATATTTCTTATCTCCGTTCACCTCACTACCCATTGCAACACTATGAAACCAGCGTCGTTCTCCTGTTTTCTGATGAACATACTCAAAATCCCATTCCTGCTGTTCATGAACCTGAATCTCCTTTAGATGATCCTTCTTCGGATCTTTCGTATCCTCAGAATGCAGTTCTCCTAAAACAGAAATATCTTTCCGAATCTGTTCTACGGTAATCCCCAACAGTTTTTCTACATTCGGACTGACATAATCTGCCTGATACGTTTTTGCATCCAACATTAAGAATACATCATCTACATTCATTGACAACTTTTGAAACATCTCATCCCTGTACAAGATCTCTGTGTCTTTTTTCTTCAGTCTTACACTGTTTTTTCGTAAAATAAATCCAATAAGGACTGCTGTAATACAAAGCACGACTGCACCCACAAGAAGCATCGTACTAAGTTGCAAAGTGTTCATACTGGCATTGACGATATCTGCCTGGACAAGTCCCAGAAATACCCAGTCCTGAATGCCTGATTTTTCATAAACAAGATAATAATCCTTTTCATCCAGATTTAGTAACATCGCACCTGTATGTCCCTCTTTAAATTTCTTCGAAATTTCAAGGATCTCTTTTTCGGAGATATCTGTATGTTCTCTCAGAATGCCAAAAAAGTTATATACATTTCCCCATGACTCCAAAGAATGATCGATCACAACACGACCATCTGGATGAAGAACATAACTCTTTGCTTTTCCATTAAACGCAGAGATATCGAGTACATTTACTATATCAGCGTTTTCATAGGCAATAGCAATTGCATCATATTTAAATCCCTGATAACTTCCATGAGCCTTCGGGCTGGCAAAAACAAGCATCTGGGATTTTCCGGGAACTGCTGCATTGGTTATGATATCATTGCCTTTTTGAATCTCATCTTCAATATTTTCCTGTAATCCAAGATACCCTGTTTCACCTGTTGTCATCTTATAGTTACCGTCAGCTGATAGAAAATAAAAATATAAAAATCCCGCATCTTTCTGCGCTTTATCTATATAATCACGAATTTTGCTTTCACTTGGAGCATCTTGCAGATACTTACTCCACATATGAAGATACGTCAGATTCTTATTTGAGAGTTCCCTTAACATATTATCCGACTGATGGAAAACTTCTGTTAGATGAGAAACACTTTCCTCATATACAGTTTTCGATACAAATCCAAAATATTGAGAAACAGCCAAAACGATTCCAAGAAAGAATGCAAGAAAAGCAATGACCTTGAGTCGTTTTCTCATGATAGGTTTCTCTTTGTTCATATTATGATTCTTAACATCCATTCTTCTCACCTCAGAGTCATATAGTCTTCAGGCTTTGCGAGAACGGCATCACCCTTCAAAACACATTTTGTCCAGGTATCTTTCACCTCTCCATCAAATACAATGTTTTTACCCGCTGGATACGATTCCATATGTTGTGGTGTCGCAAGACAGGTTACAGTAAAGGTATCCTTATCCTGAACTGATTTTCCATTCTTTGTAACTTTACTTAATGTATAACCATCATCCGTTTCCTTGATCTCTACAGAAATACCACTGACCACAGGCAGAGAGCCACGGTTAAATGGATTGAAACCTCCCTGATAGCCTTCTACAAAATTTCTGACTGTCTTTTTCAGCTCAGCCCCACTCATCTTCCGTTTGTAAGCTGAAAGATCATTTGGCATGATCATATTGCCAGCCATTTTTTCCGTATATCCTGCCTTCCGTACACTTCCTGTAAAGCTGTTTCCTGTTGCGATCAGCACATCCGTACCGTAGACGCCACGCAAAGTATGTGCCATAACAGAATACGCTTCATTCCCCCCGCTGGTATGAAAATGATTGGAATAAGCTTTCTTTGAATCGAGCACGATCTTCTCAGAATCAGATTTCTTCTTCAGAAGCTTTGTATTAAATGACTGGTAAGCCTGTTTGGCATCGTATTTTCCTGAAATCATCTTAGAGACTACATCTTGGGATACGTTGAAAAAGTCATTGGATGCGATTCGAATATACATATGATTTTCTTCGATCACAGGTCTGACATCTTTGAGATATTCTGTGAGATGTGTATCTACATCCTGACTATAGCTTAATATATCCTGACCATCATAAACGATCCGATTCTGTGCATCCTCTGACAGCATTACATTCAACACTTTCATTGCTTTCTGCCGGCGTGTTTCATCCTTTGTCAGGTTACGGTTCAGCGCCACCTGAAAATATGGTATCGTCATCAGCCATTTTTCGCCGTTTTGTTGAAAGAATGGAAGAAATGTTGTATCAATGCCCTGATCCTGAAATATTTTTACACCAGAAGAACTGCCAAAGTACATAGCAAGCTTACCACTTTTATACATCTCCATCACATTATCATAATCCATATTCAGATCATCTTTGTTCAACCCTGTATCCTGAATGAATTGCTCCATACGTTCAAAAGCCTCCGGCCAGACTTTACTGTCCAAACCCTCTCTCTTTGTATTATCAGGGTCACTATAGACAGTACGCCATTTACGTCCAGCCGCTGTAGACAGCTCTGATGCAGATAGTCCCTGCAGTGTTTCCATGCAAGTATAATCATAAAAATAATCTGCCGTGAATCCACGGATCCCCACTTTTTTGAATGCCTGACAGGCAGAAACAAAACTTTTGTAATCTGTTGGCAGAGGAATATGATACTTTTTAAAAAGGTCTTTGTTAACTACAAACCCATGTGCATCCGCACACACTGGAAGCCAGTTTACACTGCCATCCTGATTCATAAAATTGTTGAGGTATGTATTATAGACAGCACCTGCTTCATTGGTTGTGGAAAGATCCATCAGGCTGTCTTTCAGAGGATTTGCATCATGTAGTGAAAAACGACAGCAAGTTATGATATCCGGCAATCCGCCATTTTCCTTAAGAAACCGATAGAAATCCAGATCATTGTTGCCCACTACAAATTCAATATTAATATCTGGAAGCTGTTTCTGAATGTATGGGGCATATTTTTCATATAGATTTGTGCTCCATAAATATACAGTGATCGTATCTTTCTCTTCATTTTTCGCGCTCTTCCTATCACATCCTGACATAAGTGATATGACTGTCACCATCACCAAAAATATAGAAAGAACTCTATTCCATTTTCTCTTTTTCATTATGAATCCTCCTCTTTATTTTCCACGAATTCACTGATCACTTTTACTAATAATTTTGCATCTATAGGTTTCGCGATATGTTCATTCATTCCCGATTCTTTTGACTTTAATCTATCCTCGGTGAACGCATTTGCCGTCATTGCTATGATCGGAACCGTTTTTGCATCATCTCTGTCCAGTGCACGGATCATCTTTGCTGCTTCATAACCATTCTTGATCGGCATCATGATATCCATCAGAATGACATCAAATTCATCTGGTCTGCTTTTTTTGAATATCTCAACAGCTTCTTGGCCATTCCATGCCTTCGTCACAGATGCACCTTCATTCTGAATCACAAATTCTGCGATTTCCATATTCAGCTCATTATCTTCCACCAGAAGGATCTTCAGATCTTTTATAGATTTTTCTGATATAGCTTCCTGTTCTTCACGTTGATCAGCATCCTGATCTATTTTAAATGGAATCCTGATCACAAAGGTTGTGCCTTCTCCCTTCTTACTTTCAAACGTGATCGTTCCTCCCATTTTTTCGATCAGTTTTTTCGTGATCGGCATTCCAAGCCCTGTTCCGGAAAATTTTGTACGGCTTCCAGTATGCTCCTGTGCAAACGGTTCAAAAAGGCGTTTCTGGAAATCCTTTGTCATACCAATTCCTGTATCTCGGCAGATAAATTCAATCGTCACTCTTCCCTCCTGCTCCGATGTAAATTCCTGGTAGCTGATGTAGATATATCCGTTTTCTTTATTATATTTTACCGCATTTGACAAAATATTCATCATGATCCTTTTTACATATCCTGGACTCCCGATCAGATTCCAGTGTGTGATTTCCTCTTTCTCCCACACGATCCGAATATTTTCTTCTGCAGCTATCTGTTCGATCACAACAAAGATTTCCTTGGAAATATTGCTTAGATTAAATGGAATTTCTTCCAGAACTACTTCGTCCGATTCCAGCTTACTCATATCCAAAACTTCATTGATCAATTCCAGTAACAGATGAGATGTTTCTTTGATCTTTGCCCTGCATTCTGTCTGTTTTTCCATATCATCTGCATAATGCTCCGCCACATCGATCATACCGCATATTCCATTGATCGGTGTCCGGATATCATGACTCATCCTCTGGAGAAACTCAGTTTTCGCCTCGTTCGCTGCCTCTGCTTTTTTTGCCGATTTCAGAAGTTCTGCTTTATATTTTTCATCTTTTTCCTGTTCCTGTTTCTGATGTGCCAGATTGGTTATATATATCCAGGACCATGAAAAACTAAGAATGATAAGATAAAGGAATACAACACCTGTTACACTGAGTGGCAGATTACTGAATACCTCTTTATCTGGTAAATACATGTAGATATAATAATCCCTTTGTTTCAGCATGATACCATAGCATCCAGTTCCTTTATTCTTCAGATGAAAGATATGCCGACTATCTGTATGCTTCTTCATTTTCTGAATAATCTCATTGTCTGCGACATCCTGTGCCAATAATTTCTCATCGTTACTGGCAATAATCTTCCCTTTGTCTGCAACGATGATTGTCCCGTCTTTCTCAGTATTGTACCCCTTTAAAAGACTCTGGATCGTTAAAGTATAATTTCTGATAAATCTCGGAGATGTGTAATAGTAAACTGCAACGATCCTGGGGCATCTTTTCTGGCGCAGGCTGCGATATCGATACGTGATCCATCTCCTCTGACAATCCGTTCTGAATAAGATCTTTCTTTATATCCTGTGTAATCCATAATGATATCTTTTTGCAGATAATCAATCATCTCATCCATCAAACCTTCATCCATACTGTATTCACAGACTTCTTTCCTTCTTCATCCAATACAAGAATACCATCCACCCAGAGTGACTGCAGATTCTCTTTCAGAAACTTTCGGTCTAACTGCTTTCTATTCTTTACTTCCATATCAATATTTGTACTCATCTGTCTGGCACTTTCGATCGCACGAAGGAGACTTTTTGATTCTGAAGATTCATTATAATGAGTATAGGTTGAGCACTGTACTTTGACATAGTTTACAATCTCCACCATTCTTTTCTCAGCTTCGTTTTTTTCCGTATGAACAAAAAAATTGCAGTGACAAACATACAGATGCCAAGCAAACTAGCAACTATCCAGAATCGTTTTGCTTTTTCTCTTCCATTAATATCCAAGATCATCCACCTCCAAATATTTCTCTGGATCATCCATATATTTTTTTATAATCTTCAGGGAGGTACCATCCTTGTGCATTTCTTCCAGCTTCTGGTTCATCTGCTCGCAGATCCCTCTGTCATCATTCTTTGCAAAAGCAGCTCCTATCCCGACGACCATCAATGGTTCCTTCAGAATGCGGAAGCTTGTATCATAATCTTTCATATACTGGATGATGGATTCCTCATGCACAGCCACAGCATCCACATACCCTTTTGCCAAAAATGTATAGATCAATTCCCTGTGTCCAAGACTGATCAGATTGCCAAGTTTTGGAATTCTCTTATCTGTCCGCTTCAGAAAGATACCTTCCGGTTTGGTTGTAGACTGGACTGCAAGATTCTTTCCTTTCAGATCACTCAGTTTATGAATGTCACTGTTCTCATTTACAGCAACCACCTGACGGCTTGCTATGTATGGTCCGGCCCAACGATAATCGTTAAGTCGTCCTTCCATTGAAAAACATCCCATGATACAATCAATTTTTCCACTTTCTACCAGCTCTTTTTTCTTTTCCCAATTGATCTGAACAATCTCCGTCTTATACCCCATCCTTCTAAATGCTTCCGTTGCCAGTTCAACATCTATACCTGTCGGGATACCATCCTCATTCAGGAAATTATAAGGCGGATAATTGTCACTTCCAATTTTTATAACAGGTTTTTTTGTTGTGTCAGACACTTTATCTGCCTTATCACATCCTGCCAAAGTTGCCATTAATATAGAAAATATCAATACAACAGTAAAAATTTTTTCTTTTTTTCATCTTATAACCTCATTTTTATATCTCATCCTTATTGTTCAGTAATCTGCGCTTCAACCCCCCCCGAATTTTATGCTACTTATTGTTTTTTCCAATACCTTCATCTCAACTGGTTTGGAAATATGCGCATTCATACCGACGGTCAGGGAATGATGAATGTCATCTGAAAATGCATTAGCGGTCATTGCAATGATCGGGATCGTCTTTGCCTGTTCATGTGAACTCTTGCGGATCGCCTTTGTTGCCTCATAGCCATTCATAACTGGCATCTGCACATCCATCAGGATCATATCATAATCTCCAGGAGCAGATCGCTCAAATGTCTCGAGAATCCTTTCACCGTTTTCACAGACAGTACACTCAGCTCCCTTGATCTTTAACAGTTCCGTCAAGATCTCCGCATTCAGCTCATTATCCTCTGCACACAAGAACCTCATTCCTTTCATAATATCATCATATGTCTCACTTTCTTCTACCTGCAATGCTGACGAAACAGACTCTTCTGCAATTTTAAGATCCATAAAGACCTCAAAACAACTTCCCAGTCCCAGTTCACTATCGACATCAATAGTTCCTCCCATTGCTTCAATCAGATTCTTGGTGATCGCCATTCCAAGCCCTGTTCCCTGTATCTTATTTGTCAAGGAACTTTCCTCACGGGTAAAAGTATCAAAGATCTTGTCTTTGAAATCCTCAGACATACCTACACCATTATCAATAACTGCAAAATGATACTTTGCATACGCACTGGATTTCGTTTCACATTCTTCTACAAGAAACTGGATCTTTCCACCTTCTGTGTATACTTTACTGCATTTGAAAGCAGATTGCTGAAAATCTGCATCAAATGAACATAATCGCTATTGACCCATTCATGCACGATGTTCTCATGATGAATCACCAAAGACTGATGCTTTTCCTCTGTCTGTGGACAGAACATCGTTTGAATCTCCTGCATAAACTCCAGAATAGAAAAATCAGAATAACTGAAAACAGTTTTTCCTGCTTCAATCTTGCTCATATCCAAAACGTCATTAATGATTCCCAAAAGATGCTGTGCAGAAACATCTATTTTATCAACATACTCGATCACCTTATCCTTATTCCCTGCATCATGTCTGATCAAGGATGTAATACCCATGATCGCATTCATCGGTGTACGGATATCATGAGACATACTAGCTAGGAAATCACTTTTGGACTGACTTGCATTGTTAGCGACTTCAAAAGCCTGCTCAGCCGCCCGTTTAGCTTTCGTGAGTTCTGTATTTATTGTTTCCAGTCTTGTATTATTTTCTCTTTCGATTTCAATTGCTTCGCTCTGGCTTTTTCTAAGAACTGTAACGATTCCTTTGATCATACAACCAGCAGCAACAACTGCAAACAAGATAATAAACCATATGATCAACTTCACAAGCCTTACCGTATTGGTCGCTACATATTTTGCAGGAACGAGAAAGATCAAGTTCCATGCCGCATGATCCATTTTCTTTAAAACATAAAAGTATTCCGTCCCATCGAGTATGGCATTAGAATAACTCACACCCTTTTCTTTTAATTCTTTTTCTGCTTTGTCAAATGAAGAATCATGTAGATATTGCATCTTCTTTAATACCGTGAACACATTATGTCCTTTGATCAGTTCCACCTTATTACTATTGAACAGTTTAAAACCATTATCATCAAGAATATAGACACTGTTATTATTTTCATAGGCATCACATCCAAAATATTCATTCAGTTCATGCATATCCTGATATATCCATAATAATTGATAGTCTGTCCACTTTGAAGCCTGATCGGATGCTCTAATTTCTTTAAAAAAACCATACGGGATTCATTTGTCGTCATAAAATTCGATACATAGTTGATCTTTTTAGGACTATGTTCAAAATGATATGTATCCCTTACCATCCCCTGATTTCCTTCTTCTGTATAGTACTTTCCACTGTCATCAACAGCCAGCAATGTTATTTTTGAATCTGCAAATTCATACAAATCAGTTATTCTTTTCATATGCAGACTCAAATCCTTGGTAGTCCGTATATCAGCAGCTTCTATGATATTACATTGCACCTTGACATAATCCCATTTTGTTTCCATTACATCTTCCAAATTTAAAAACATCTGATGAGTAACTTCATCCATCTGATTTAACCGTTCTTCATAAATAATCTTTTGAATGTATGTCTGATATATGAAAATAAATGAAATGACCATAAATAAGATTGCAACAATACAGACAACTATGATCTTTTTGTATTTCTTTGTCTTCTCTAACATATTGTTTTGACTGAATCTCATTTCACATCCGCCTCACTTAGGGTTTTAAATTTTGAAAAGAAATCTTTTGCTGCATTCATTCCCACAATGCCACTGTCATTTAATGTAAGTTCTTTACCTGCTCCGCAGATCACGACTTTGTAAGTTTGATCTGCTTCAAGCTTTTTATCCTTCACTAATACATATGGATAGGTATTGCCCGTACCAGCAGCATCATAACCATCTTTACATAATTGTTTGATTTCTCTTCCTGATAATTGTACGGTTTGTATCGTATCATACCATCCTGTTGGAAGAATAGAACAAATATCACTTTCCGTAATATCCTGTGCATAAAGTTTTCCATTCACACCAGCCATATTCTGCTCTTTTCCATTTCCTTTGATCCATTTTCCTAAAGAAATCAGTGCTGCATCACTTTTTGTTGCTTCCATAAAACATCTGCCGATCAGTTTTGCACAACTCTTCTGAGAGATAACTTCTGTCGTAGTTGTGATAACTTCTGGCTTATTGTTGACCACACGATCCTGATCCTTGTCCAATTGATCCACAACATCTTTTATCGTTGCCTTATCCTGAATGTATTCTAGCATACGGTATCCTGTATTGACCAATGTATTTTCCCACCCTACATAGATAAGCGGTGCCGTATTCCCGGCATTGATCTCATCAGCAATATCCCCATAATACGTATTATCTGCATTCCAATCTTTAAATGGAAGAAGGTTCGCTTTTAAAGTTGCTTCTTCATATAATGCACTTGTTCCCTCCACGGAAGAGATCACTTTCATAACTTTTAATGCATCTTTAAGCTTTTGCGGATCCTTTTCTAATTTTTTACTCAGTCCATGAAAACGTGTCACGTTCAAAATGTATACATTCTGGCTTCCATCTTCAGAAAGATATGGCATTAACCCAAACTTATCCTTTGTGCCATCTGTTTCTCCAATTCCATTTTTACTTCCCAGTAAGAATAATGTATTACCTTTCATAAATTCTTTTATAGTCTCGTCATCACTCTGTGGATTCTTTTTATTGGCAGTAAACATACCCAGGTCTTTCCATTTCTGAATATAATCCATACAATCCATCATTTTCTTTGTATCACTCACATTAGCCTTTCCTGTCAGATAATCTTTCTGCATTGCTTGCCTTGGAATGTACCTAAAATGCCGTATCTGCAATATTACACATATATTGAAAGCCATAGCCTGGATATTCAATCTGTGTCAGACACAACTGTACC
>ENA-OQIM01000239-OQIM01000239.1-human-gut-metagenome-genome-assembly--contig:-NODE-239-length-19910-cov-2.851034_pt1 | contig 19910 bp, 21 predicted proteins | sample MGYA00242579_ERZ504744 | MGnify/ENA primary metagenome ERZ504744 (study PRJEB26092, sample SAMD00036441) | human gut metagenome | host: Homo sapiens | study: EMG produced TPA metagenomics assembly of...
TCCGCAAAGCAGATTGCGGTGAAACCAAACGCACCGACAAATCCCAGGCAGACAATCGTTCGTGCCAGCATCTCCATTACGCCGGAGAAAACGGCTCTTCCCGAGTAGCCAAGTCCTGCGTTACCATACGGCAGACATTCAAAATACCAAGCATCCAGTAGAAAAATCCGAGGCAGCGCAGATATTTTGCCGAAGCGTTGATTGCTTCGAAAGCAGAGCTGACAATAAAGAGCTTTGTCAGCGGCCGTCCGAACAGAATCATGATGACACCTGCAAACGCACCATAGCCGACACCGACAAGCACACCCTGGCGGAGTCCCTGACGGATTCGCTTTGACTGGCCGGCTCCGAGATTCTGACTGCAGAAGACGGAAGCCGCGGTACTGATCGCATCAAACGGACACATCATAAACTGTTTGATTTTCATAGCAGCTGTGAACGCCGAAACATAAACACTGCCAAGCCCATTATTCGCTGACTGCATTACCATACTGCCGATCGCCGTGATCGAAAACTGCAGTCCCGTCGGAATGCCCATTGCGAGGAGTTCCTGCGCGGCATCCTTTCGCAGAGTGCGGTTTTCCTTTGTCGGAAGCAGGAGCTTTACCTTACGGGAAATAAAAAACAGACATAAGAGTCCGCTGATCGCCTGGGCGGAAATCGTCGCAATCGCCGCGCCTGCGCACCCCAGATGCAGAATGATAATATAGAACAGGTCGAGGAAAATATTCAGGATTGCCGAAAATGCCAGAAACAGAAACGGCGTGCGGCTGTCCCCGACGGCACGCAGGATGCTGGAAAGATAATTGTACAGAATCGAAAACGGAATCCCGAGGAAAATCACAAGCTGATATGCGTAGGCATCCGCGAAGATATCGGACGGAACCGACAGCAGGTGCAGAATCGGTGCACAGAGTAAACTGCAGAGTGTGGTCAGAATGGCCGCAATCAGGACAGCAAGTGCAGCACCATTAAAAATATAATCGCGCATTTTATCAAGCTTTCCGGCACCGAAATACTTGGCAACCGGAACACTGAATCCCGTGCAGCTTCCCATACAGAAGCCGAGCACCAGAAACTGTACACTGCTGCTTGCACCGACGCTGGCGAGCGCCTCCGGGCCAAGTGCCTGGCCGACAATCGCCGCATCGATGATGTTATACGTCTGCTGCAGCAGATTTCCGATGAGAAGCGGAAAGGCAAACGAGAGCATCAGCTTTACCGGATTTCCCTTTACCATAGATGTTGCCATAAAAAACGCCTCCCCTGCTTAATATGCACGTGAATTATAAACGAGTGCCGTCTTATTCAGGTTCTGGATCATGAAATAGTCGGCAACGAGCTGGCCGATGCCGCCGGTCAGGTAGCCGAGCAGCGTCCACAGAAGAATGGCAGAACCATTTTCCTCAATCATCACACCGTAGCGGTCGTAGGATTCGCGGTACATGCGGTTCGCCTGTTTGTAACGCCAGTAAACGCCGTAAATTCCACAGGTAACCCAGGACAGAAGCAGCACAATAATGTAGTTCGGGCTGTCTTCGCCGTCACCGTAAAAGATGGTGTTCAGGTCTTCCACATAAACATACCAGAAGTAGATCGAGTAGAGTCCGCACGTCAGAAATGTGAGCAGAAGATAGAACCAGAAACTGCGGTTGTCTTTTACATTCATTTGTAAATACCCCCTTTAATTAAGATAGAACCATTGTAGCACGCGCCCGAGAGAAGGGTCAATAGAAAGGAGCGGGTCGTGGTAATAAATGCGCCAGGCATAAACGGCGAGAAGCAGCACGACAAGCACCGTAATGATCCCCTTTTTAAAACGCCGAAGTCCCGCCGTCTGTTCCGGCCCGAAGAAGAGCCAGACACCTGCGGGTAGCACGGCATAGACAAGCGGATGCATCCGAAACGCCGCCTGAAAATGACCGGAGAGCATTAACAGTACCGCGCGGCTCATTCCGCAGCCCGGGCAGGAAATGCCTATGAAAAAACGGATCGGACAGCCGATGCCTGTGAGGGTGATGAAGGCGACGTAAACGCCGAGGAGCAGGCAGAAGAAAAAGAAATCGCGGCAGCGTTTCTTCAGAAAAGAAAGATACGCGCTGCCGCGGCCGGGATCACGTTTCATGGAGTTTGGTGACGGCGTATTCATATAAAGCCTCCTTGCGCTCGCTGTCGGTCGTGAGAAAATGCGAGTACAGAACGTCGATCATAACGAGAATCGGGAACTGCGGAGAGATTGCGCCGCCGTTTTTCAGATGCTCTTTGACCGCAAGCAGCAGGACTTCATCGCAGAAGGCATCGTAATCGCTGGAGCTGCGGGAAGTAAAGAGAATGGTAGAGGCTCCCTTTTCCTTTGCGGCTCCGAGCGCACGCAGCACCTCCGGTGTCTGTCCGCTGACGGTAATGCCGATTGCAGCGCAGCTCTCATTGAGCAGAACGGCATTCATTTTCATGATGTGAATGTCGGTAATTGCTTCAATATCCACGCCTGCAAGCATAAAACGCAGCTTCATTTCCTGGGCGGAAAGTCCGGAGCTTCCAAGACCGTAGACATACACCCGACGCTTCGAAGTGAGAATATGGCAGATGCGGTCAATCTGCGCGCGGTCGGCGAGCGAGTAGCTTTTATTCAGCAGCTCCTGATACGTATTCAGCACCTGTTTGATGTGATCGTCCGTGCCAGGCAGTGCGGCGTTCAGGCCTTCCTGGTAACGGTAGACAAATTCGCGGTAGCCGTGTAGCCGCATTTTTTCGCAAAGCGGGAGAGCGAAGCCTCCGAAACATAGAGCAGTTCCGAAACGTGGCGCGCGGACAGATCCGACTCGTCGGTATTATGAATAAAAAATCTGCTACCGTCCGTTCCAGGGGAGTGAACGAGGGATAGACAGACTCAATGACAGGAATAATCGATTTTTCAAAGTGTTCCATGGAACGTAAGTCCTCCTGGTATCTGTAAATATCTGAAAAAAATTCAGATCAGTTCTTGCTTTATTGTATCACAGGCAGAGTGGTGAATCAACTTTCAATTGTGTGTGAATTGCACGGGAAAGCGGGCGGAAAAATGGAAAGAACTTTAATGACGTGAAAGTAATTTCTAAAATATAAAAATAGTTGAAAATAAAATCAACATAAATTATAATCAGAACAGATCAAAGAAAGAAGGCAAGACAATGATTATCAAAAACGGACGTGTATTTCAGGAAGACGGAACGTTTGCGGAAAAAGATCTTTATATAGAAGGAAAACGTTTCGTTTCCACAAAAGAAGAAGTGATCGATCAGGAAGTGATCGATGCGAAAGGCATGATGGTTCTGCCGGGACTGGTTGACGTACACAGCCACGGCGCTGCCGGACATGATTTTTCAGACGGAGACGTGGAAGGTTTAAAAGAGATCCTGCGCTACGAGAAAGCGCACGGCATCACCTCTTACTGCCCGACATCCATGACACTGCCAAAAGACGATCTGCTGAAAATCTTCGGAACCATCGAAGCAATCAAAGATGAGCCGGAAGCAGAAGTGATCGCCGGCGTCAACATGGAAGGACCGTTCATCGATCCGATCAAAAAAGGCGCACAGGCAGAGGAGAACATCGTGGCTCCGAACGCTGAGTTCTTCCGCGCATGCAATGCGGCGAGCGGCGGAAAAATCCGTCTCGTAACCCTGGCCCCGAATATGCCTGGCTCACTGGAATTTATCAAAGAGGTTTCCGATGAAGTCATGGTTTCCATCGGCCATACAACAGCAGATTATGACACCGCGCTGGCTGCCATGAAAGCAGGAGCACACCATGTCACCCATCTGTACAACGCCATGCCGCCGTTCGCACACCGTAACCCTGGTGTCATCGGCGCCGCATTCGACGATCCGGAGTGCCGCATGGAGCTGATCTGTGACGGCTATCACATTCACGGTGCGGTTGTCCGCGCGACCTTCTCCATGATGGGAAGTGAGCGCATGGTTCTCATCAGCGATTCCATGATGGCAACGGGAATGCCGAACGGAACGTATTCCCTCGGGGGACAGGCTGTCTGGATGAAAGACGGAAAAGCAACCCTGACCGACGGTGAGACCATCGCGGGCTCTGCAACGAACCTGTATGACTGCATGAGAAAAGCAGTTTCGTTTGATATTCCGCTGGCAGATGCCATTTTTGCGGCAACAAGAAATCCGGCACAGAGCATCGGTATCTACGATGAAGTAGGATCCATTGCACCGGGCAAAAAAGCGCATGTACTTCTGGTGGACGACGAACTGAACCTGAAACAGGTTATTATGTAATTTATTATATAGAAGAAATTTGGAGGAAAAACAAATGGTATTAATTGAAGCAAAAGATTACAATGATATGAGCAGAAAAGCAGCAAACATCATCTCCGCGCAGGTGATCATGAAACCACACGCAGTGCTCGGCCTTGCAACCGGATCTACCCCGGTCGGCGCTTACAAACAGCTCGTTGAGTGGTACAACAAAGGCGACCTTGATTTCGCAAATGTCACCAGCGTAAACCTGGACGAGTACAAAGGACTCTCTCCGGAGAATGATCAGAGCTATCGTTACTTCATGAACACCAACCTGTTCAATCATGTCAACATCAACAAAGAGCGCACCTTCGTTCCGAACGGACTGGAGCCGGACAGCGAAAAAGCATGTGCAGCATACAACGAAATCATCCGCAGCGTCGGCGGCATTGACCTGCAGCTTCTTGGACTTGGAAACAACGGCCACATCGGATTCAACGAGCCGGGCGCAGCATTCGAGAAAGAGACACACTGCGTTGACCTGACCGAGAGCACCATTCAGGCAAATAAACGTTTCTTTGAAAAAGTAGAGGATGTTCCGACCCAGGCATACACCATGGGAATCAAGAACATCATGCAGGCGAGAAAAGTTCTGCTGATCGTCAGCGGCGAAGGAAAAGCAGAGATCCTCGACAAAGTTCTGTACGGACCGGTTACTCCGCAGGTTCCGGCTTCCATCCTGCAGCTTCACAACGATCTGACAGTTGTAGCAGATGAAGCAGCAATGTCTGTGATCAAAGCAAACCACAGATAATTGTTACGATGAATGAAAGGTCCGCCGAATGGGGAGAATATGAAAAAATCCCCGTACGGCGGGCTTTTTTGCGGTTTACAAATTGATGTAAATGTGTTAGCATAAAACCAGTGCATAAAAACAAAACACAGTGACGAAGAGAGTACATCTGCATGTGCGAATTTACAGAGAACACCCCCGAAAACTATTCCGGTTTTGCAGGCTGAGAGGGGAGGAGGAGCGGCAGATCGAACATGGCTTCCGAGAGGCGCACCGAACCGTGAGAACAACAATCTGAAACGGTAAGGCTGCGACAGGTTCCGCCTGTTACAGCGGAGAGGTATAGCACATGTACCTGCAGAGGTTTCTGCCGTGAGGCAGGGACGAAAAGAAGTGGTATCACGGGTAAACAAACCTGTCTTCTTCCGACTACAAGAGAGCGGAATAAGGCAGTTTTTTTATTTGAAAGGAGAAATGAAAGCAATGGAAAAAATCAGACCAAAATATTATATCACCACGCGATTGCCTACACATCCGGCAAGCCGCACATCGGAAACACCTACGAGATCGTACTCGCGGACAGCATCGCCCGCTTCAAACGTCAGCAGGGCTACGATGTATTCTTCCAGACCGGAACCGATGAGCATGGCCAGAAGATCGAGCTGAAAGCAGAAGAGGCAGGTATCACGCCAAAAGAATTCGTAGACAACGTATCCACCGAGATCAAGAGAATCTGGGATCTGATGAATACGTCCTACGACAAATTCATCCGTACCACCGACGCCGATCACGAGGCACAGGTACAGAAAATCTTCAAAAAACTGTACGATCAGGGAGATATCTACAAAGGATATTACGAAGGTCTTTACTGTACACCGTGTGAATCCTTCTTCACCGAGTCCCAGCTCGTAGACGGAAAATGCCCGGATTGCGGACGCCCGGTTACGCCGGCAAAAGAAGAAGCATATTTCTTCAAGATGAGCAAATATGCACCGAGACTGATCGATTATATCAACACTCATCCGGAATTCATCCAGCCGGTTTCCAGAAAGAACGAGATGATGAACAACTTCCTTCTTCCGGGACTGCAGGATCTCTGTGTATCCAGAACCTCCTTTACCTGGGGAATCCCGGTATCCTTCGATCCGAAGCACGTTACCTACGTATGGCTGGACGCACTGACCAACTACATCACCGGAATCGGTTATGACTGTGACGGAAACAGCTCCGAGCAGTTCAACAAGCTGTGGCCGGCAGACCTGCATCTGATCGGAAAAGACATCATCCGTTTCCATACCATTTACTGGCCGATCTTCCTGATGGCACTCGATCTGCCGCTGCCGAAACAGGTATTTGGTCATCCGTGGCTGCTGCAGGGCGACGGCAAGATGAGTAAATCCAAAGGAAACGTGATTTACGCAGACGATCTGGTAGACCTGTTCGGCGTAGACGCTGTCCGCTACTTCGTTCTGCACGAGATGCCGTTTGAGAACGACGGTGTCATTACCTGGGAGCTGCTGGTTGAGCGTATGAATTCCGACCTTGCCAATACTCTTGGAAACCTGGTAAACCGTACCATCTCCATGAGCAACAAATACTTCGGCGGCGTTGTGACAAAGACCGGCGCAGCAGAAGAGGTGGATGATGATCTGAAAGCAGTCGTTACCGCAACAAAAGCAAAAGTTGCTGCAAAGATGGAAGAGCTGCGTGTGGCAGATGCAATGACTGAGATCTTTGGTCTGTTCAAACGCTGCAACAAATACATCGACGAGACGATGCCGTGGGCACTGGCAAAGGATGAGGCAAAGAAAGACCGTCTGGAAGAAGTTCTGTACAACCTGGTAGAGAGCATCACCATCGGCGCATGCCTGCTCGAGTCCTTCATGCCGGAGACTACTGAGAAGATCCTGGCTCAGCTGAACGCAGAGAAACGCAGCTACGAAGAGCTCGATCAGTTCGGACTGTACGTATCGGGCAATAAAGTAACCGATCAGCCGCAGATCCTGTTCCAGAGACTCGATGTCAAAGAGGTAATGGAAAAAGTAGAAGTGATCCAGGCAAAACAGAAAGCTGCTATGGCTGCTGCATCCCAGGAAGAGGAAAAAGAAGAGGAAGCAGTGATTGACCTTGAGCCGAAGGAAGAAATCACTTTCGAAGACTTCGGAAAAATGCAGTTCCAGGTAGGTGAAATCATCTCCTGCGAGCCAGTCAAGAAATCCAAAAAACTCCTCTGCTTCCAGGTCAAAGTAGGAAGCCAGGTAAGACAGATCGTCTCCGGAATCAAAGCATATTACAAACCGGAAGACACCATCGGAATGAAGGTTATGGTTCTCACCAACCTGAAACCGGCCAAACTGGCAGGAATGATGTCCGAAGGAATGCTGCTCTGTGCAGAAGACGCCGAAGGAACGTATGCCTCATGACCCCGGAAAAAGCAATGCCGGCGGGTGCGGAGATCTGCTGATGGATTAAAAGAAAAATAGAGTAAATAGAGAAATCCCTTTCCATGCGTGATGTGTGGGGAGGGATTTTTTGCGTTTTAAAAAGTTAAGGAAAACGTCATATAAAGATTCTGAATCTTATGATAATATAATGATAAAGAGAGAATATTTGAACGGGTTTATCGAATATGACAACAGGAAGGAGGAGCGTTGTATGAGAAAAATGCGGACGTTATTTCTGGTTTTACTTTGCTGCGGACTGTCATTGTATGCGGGGGTATCTTATGTGAAGGCAGAGGAAAAGGTTCCTTCTGATTACGATGCTTATTTGCAGGAAACAGGGATGCCAGAGAATGAGATACAAAAGCTGGATGAGCATGTGAAGCAGTTTATCGTCGATGATTTAAAAAATGGGGATGGAAAATTTGAGTATATGAAAATCGATGTAGGAAAACAGGCGATGAATGGAAGAGAGGAAGATTTCGAAGGGATTGAATTTTCTGCATCAGCCTTCAAAAATGGTTCGACGATTTATGTTTATCCAACGTATGAATTCACAGAGGATAAAAAGCCATGTGGAAACGACAGCTTTTCGTTTTTGCTGGGAGAGGCGATAAGACCGTATAAATTGGCGGAACCTTATGGTACAAAAACAGCAAAATGAACGACTGGGAAGTCAGTGGAAATCTTGTCGCAAATAATCAACAGCTAAACGGCGCCAGCTATTCCGGAAGCCAGTTGGGAACATCAAATTCTGCAATGAAATTTATGGGAACCACATATTGCCATGCTACAGTGGGGACGGGGGATGATAACAGAATTTTGATGGGGTATTCGTATCAGCCGAAGAAAGCAAGGGTTGAGTTATTTGGATGGGAGCTTTCAGGAAGCAGATGATTTTTGTGCTGGCGGGAGGAATTGTTGTGGGGATCGTATGGTGGTGGAAAGAGAAAGTTTTAAAATAAGTGTCGAACGTAAAATACAACCAAAAAGAAACACTATAATATAACCGAAGAGAGTAAATTTGTTGTTGAAAGCTGATTGTGAAGAGGATATAATAAAAATATGGGTGCTATCAAAACGGTAGGCGGTTAGTCCTTCGACAGAGGGTTGCTGAGTGCCGGTGGCACTCGTTTAGCAACGACCGAAACGAAGTGTAGACCTGTGACCCTCTGATTACATAGAAACTCGAAAGAGAATCTTTTGAAAGGAGGGCTAAGCCAATGAGTATTATGGACTTTCTTGCAGTAATGAGCTTCGGCTTAACCTGCTTTAGTATCGGATATACGCTTGGCAAGGATAACAATAAGACACAAAAATAACCGCCATACAGTCTGACAAACGTTGCGGTTATTTTTGCAAACTATATCGGACTAACCGTCTACCGGTAGCACTCTTTTTCAATATCATAGTATCACGCTTTTGTGAAAATGTCAAAAGTTCTTTTTGCTTTGTTTTGAAAAAAGTTTGGATGAGGAGATGAAACCAGATGATCTATGCTTACGATAAATTATATCTTTCTGTTGCTCAAAAAATCTTGCCTGCATGCTGGATTATATGGTGAATAATTTAAAATATCCATTGGAAACGGCATGGCAGTGGTTTTGCATGAGTAATACAGCATCGCGGTTTGAAAGAGGTGACTGCTCTATAGTGGCTGGAAGATCGGGAGTTGAGATTGCATATGAAGTATTAAGGGAAACTGGAAAACCACATCCGAAACAAACACCTTCATATTCCTACAATCGAAGCCCTGAATACTGGATCGGCTGGGCACTGGCCTATTATCAGTGGAGTACTAGTTTATCCTTTGCGGAAATAAATCAGGCCATCCCTGTAACTGAAGTACGAATGCTTTACACACCATACCATGAAATGGATATACGCCAGTTTGTGGACAAAATGAATGAATTATATCGTGAAGCAAAACCGGAGACGAACCTGAAAGAATTGCGTACCTTTGCAAATTTAAGTCAGAGTGAACTGGCACAGCAATCAGGTGTTTCAGTTCGTACTATTCAGCAGTACGAACAGCGAAGAAAAGACATTAACAAGGCGCAGACAGAAACGTTGTTGAAGATTGCACGGGTGTTAGTATGCAAGGTAGAAGATCTGGTGGAAAAAGTTCCGATGTAAGAAGAAAAATGAAAAAAAGCAGAGGCCATTTCCAATGAGGAGGTGAGCCTCTGTTTTTGCGTGTTGGAACTGGTAATCATTTGAAGAAGATAACAAGTTGCAATTAAAATAGTAACAAAAAAGAAAAGGAAAATATAGGAAAAGTGCTGCATTGTCTGGGAAAAGCGGGATCAGATATAATAAAGAAAAAAGGGAAGAGATGAAAAGGGAAAGGAGGGCGTTGCATGAAAAGAAAATTGGGAATATTTTGGGGACTGGTTGGTGCTGTTGCAGTATCAGCAATGAGTGTTTCTGCATCAACATTCGAAACATTGCCGGATTCCGGAGACTATGAAAAAATTGTGGCGCTTGCAGATGAAATTGTGTCTTCTACGAATGGCGGGCCTGTTTACGACCCGTTTTCAGAAGGGGTGACGGTCGATGATATTGATTTCGACAATGCGCTGAAAGAGTATATTGACACGCCGCTTTTTACTTCCGAGCTGCTTTCTGTTTCGGAAGTCGAAACGGCACTGGAAGAGAGTGATTATATCTGGATTGTTCCGATCAAAGCTTATGGTCATTTGTATGAGGCGTGCGCAGTGAGAGCTGATGGAGAGGATGGAAAGCCGGGCGATGCGTGGCACATCAGCGGCACTCGAGGGTATGAAAATGACAATACACCTACCTATATCGAGCAGTTAAAGACTTCGCTTGCTGCAAATCCAGACGTTGCGTGGGAAGATTATCAGTTTCATCTGGTCGGTGGAGCAGATCCCATCCGTTTTCCGATCTGGATTGCAATGAATGAAAAAAGTGTAGAATATCTGATCCCGGGACGCGAAGATGCGGCAGGCTGTCTTACCGACAGTTCACGGGCGGAAAATAATACGAATGATATGTTTGTGAAGCAGACGGCATTTCCGGCATACAGCTATCCGTCGGTTGTAGCCGCTGTTGCAGATTCCACTTACATAGAGCTGGAAAATTCCCTCGGAGGAACTAGCTCGGTTCTTGATGTAGCGGCACAGCCGGGGAAATATCAGCATAAAATGATGTATCGTATGTTGATGACGGAGGGGGGAGTTTTAGCAGCGATCATAGTATTGGGAGTGGTAGTTAGAAGAAAAAGTAAGAGAGAAGATGCATGAAAATCCAACCTGCCTTGGCGTATGGAAAGAAGTCTTTTATATAAAGAAAAATGTAAGAAGAATTTTAAATAAAATCATAGATTTTCAGATAATTTAGGCGTAATATGAACTTACTAAAAGGTACGTGAACACAACAACAAGAGATAAATTGCCAGAAGAAACACAGAAGCAGAAAGAGGACGGCGATCTTTCCTATTTTGGAACAGGAGATACCTACACGGTAGACGATGACAACACAGAGGCTGGAATTTACATTTCCGCAGATGATAAGGCAGCGAAGGTAGACATCAACGTGCGGCAGTACATTTACCGTCCTATGATGGGAAATCATTCCGGTACGGTGGAAGTGTATGAGGAATCTGAGAGCCGAGAAGGGTATTAAAAGCAAAGGTTTTGCTAGAACATAGAAAAGTCTCAGTGAAAGTGAGGACAAAAAACATAGAAGAGATGAAAAAATAAATGGGAAAAGGGAAATTATGAAATTGGTGTGATGATTCGGAAAAAAAGAGGGCATAGTTGCAGAGCAAAGGAAGGCTTCGGTTTACGCTGGGGCCTTTTTTACGCCTAAGATAATCTTATACGTTTAAAAGAATGAAAAATTACACTTTTATTGAAAAAAAATGAAATACGTTGTTTTGTACAAAGAAAAGCACACAAATATGTATATAATTTCTCTTGTTGTTGCAAGAAATGAGAATTTATAATAGAAGGAATGATAATATTTGTAGTTTTGTCAAAATAAATCAAAATGTAACCAAAAGTATTACGAGAAAATTATGAAATAGACAAAAAATCGGGCAGTTGTTGTGGACGTTAAGAGAGAAGGAGTACGTACGCCAGATTTAGTTCAAGTTAGCAAAGAATTGATTAGTAAATATGTAGAAGAACGAGATATAATAAAAGTCAAAAAATATAACATATAAAAGAGGACTTATTGAGAAAAAATGAAACAAATGCAAGGAATTGGACAGCTACTGTGGAAACTACGAGAAAAAGAAGGAATACGCCAAAAACAATTATGCATGGGAATTTCTTCTTTGTCGAAATATGCAAGAATTGAAGCGGATCAGCAGGAAATAGATTTTTTCCTGATTGATCGAATTATGGGGCGATTAGGAAAATCAGTAGAGCGACTTACTTATATATTGCCGATGGATGTTTATAAAATTTATGAATTACGACAGGAAGTTCAACAAAAAATATGTCAAAGAAAATGGGAAGAAGCAGAACAATATCTGGATGAATATGAAAAGAACAAACGGGCAAAAGAACCATTGCATCGACAATTCATAGAACAGGAACGTGCGCAGATTGCGTGGCTGCGCGGAGAATCGGTAGAACTGGTTTGTGAGCATCTGGAAACGGCAATTCTACAAACAATGCCGGAGGCAGAAAACCAAAGAAAGACGGGAGTTTTAAGTGCTGAGGAATATAAATTACTTCTTTTTAGGTGGGAAGTCTGTCAAGAAACAGAACAAAAACGAGCCAAAGATGAAATTAAAGCGTTAGTAGAAGAAATTTTCCGAAAAAATTTTGAAAAGACAGAACGAGTAAAAATAATTCCGTACGCAGCACTTTTAATAAGTAAAGTGATAGAAGAGGGTGAAAATACTACATATATAAAAATGAGAACAGAAGAAGCGCTGGAAGCGTTAAGAGACGAAGGAAAGCTACTTTATATGCCGGAAATTTTAAGTCAGTATATACGAATTTTAGAGAAAGAACAGTCAAATGCGGATTTTATTGAAATATTACGTCAGGAACAAAAATGCATATTAGAGGTAGAACATGATTATAATGTGTCGTTTGAGAATTATCGTTTGTTTGAACATGTAATTCGGAATTTTGAGGTGGATGCCGAATTAATTCGAAGAACGAGAAGAGCATCCAAACTCACACAAGAATCGTTAAGTGAGGATATTTGCACACAGGAGACACTGGCGCGGATAGAAAACGGAAATCAGCAGCCGCGAAGTGAAAAGCTTTGGCAAATTATGGAAAAAATGGATAGAAATGGAAAAAGAATTGAGACAGGAATTCAGGTAGAAGAATATGAAATATTAGAATTAAAAATAGAATTTTCAAAATATATGCATCGTAAAGAATATGAGAAAGCGGAAAAAATACTTTTTGAGATTGAAAGTAAGATAGATCGTAGTGAGCCAGAAAACAAACAGTATGTAGAAGTTGGAAAAATACAATTAAAATATCATAAACATCTAGGCAATTCAGAAGAACTTGTACAGCAACTAAAAGCATTGTTAGAGATAACATTGAAATTTGAAGATGTATATAGAACAGAATATGTATTGAATCGCCAGGAAATCAGTGTTTTGACAGAAATAGCACTTATTTATTGGGGGAAAAAAGATTATCAAATGGCGTTGGAAATCTATCACTTTATAGACGACAGATATAGTGATAGCTGTATAAAGCCAGTATTTCATATGTTAGATTGGAATATGAATATAGCGAATTATGCAAGAGCACTGGATGAATTAAAATATTTTAAGGAGGCTATGTGCACATGTCAAAAAGCTGTTCAGCAGATGCTGTATGCAGGCAAGGGTGCATCTTTAGGATATTGCTTGATGATTCAGGCGTGCATTATGGAAGAAGAAGGAAAAGAAGTATGTAAAAAATATTTTAAACAAAACTTGAATCTGCTCAAGCTGTATAAAATGGATGCAGATTACAAGGTAATGAAAAATTATGTAGAGGAAAGAAATTTGTTAAATTAATGATCATTATCATTTGGAGGGAGTGGAGCTGAAGTTGTTGAAAATGGTGGAAATTTGGGTGCAGGAATAGTAATAGTTATATGAGAAATATTAGGAAGATAAGTAATAATTTTTTGAATGTTTTTTCATAGAAGATCTCGTTTCGTTAAGTAAAATAATATATCTATAAAATATATGAAAAAAATAAAAAGTTTATGATGTTAGATGGTTTTTTTATTTTCATTTAACATCATAACTTTTTGGGCTTTTAAGTGTAATATAAGACTATAAAGAAATGTGAAAAACTGAATCCAGGCTTTAAATGAGCCTAGGCTAACAGGCAAAATGAAGGAAGGAGAAAAGTCCAATGCAGAAGAGAATTAATAGCAGTGATTAATTTTTGCAAATCGAAAGAGAGGGAGTTATTTATGCAAGAAAGATTGAAAAATGCGTTAACAGCAATCGGCTTCTGTATGTTAGCTTTGGTGATGACTAGTGTATTTGCTACAACAGTAAAAGCAGAAACAAATGCAGAATTAAAAAACAGAGTGTATGAAGAGGTTTTAAACAATCACATCACGAATGAAAGTGACGTAATTAAGGTTGCAATTGAACAATATCAGGAAAAACAGATGAAGACCCGCGCCATTGATGCAAAGCCGGATGATTATTTGTCAATCACACAGGTAGTGGATGAAAATGGCAGCGAGCAGGATATTATTTCAACGGGTTTGTTGATTGTAGACGAGCATCAGCAAAGAGTAGCAATCACTGATATTGTAAGCAATACGGGGCAGCTTAGCCAGTACAGCATTTATGCAACCATGAAAGTATCCGTGACAAATGACCGTCAGGCATTAAAGGTACGAATTAATTGGTTTGAAACAACACTGAACTACGGAACCTCTATGAAAGCAAGTAGTTTAATGCAGACATCCAAATATTCACCAGAGGTGGGATTCCAGTATGATGATATTACAAAAACAATTTCAAATCCTGCTGGAGGAACCCCATATCACTATACTCCAAATAATACGCAGATGATTACATATTCGACTTTAGAGTGTGGACGGTCCTGTCGTTCGTATATTAAAGCTGGAACCTCAAGTTTGAATATTGCTTATTGTGTTATATCTTCAGCCCGGGAGGCCGCTGGGAGAGAGCTTAAGCAAAACTCGATTATCAGAACAAGCGAACTAATTGAAAATAGACGCTCCCCTTGCGTTATAGATACTAGGGGAGCGTTTTTAAATAGCGGTAGAGAATTTCTATAAGGGATGTTGTTGCTTTTTCTTTGATTTAAATCGAATGCATAAGAAAAATGTAAGAAAATTTTCACCAAACGTCATAGATTTTCAGAAGAATATATGGTAGTATAGGGCTAACAAAAAAAGTATGTGAAAAAAATAACAAAGCGGAAAGGAGATGCAGGTGTATGAATAAAAAATTAGCAGGTATTTTTGCAATGTGTGCTCTGTTGCTGACTGGATGTCAGGGAGCGAAAGAGAGCAGCAAGGAAATTACGCCGCCGGATACCGGATGGGGAAAAACAGTGGATGAAGTGCTTGCCGACTGGAATTTAGATCGGGATCAGGTGGAAATTTTCTCTGAGACCGAAAGTGCAGCCGCGATCGCAGTAGATACAGAAGCCACTGTTTTCGGCGAGCAAACTTCCAGAGTCATGTTTCAGTTTATCAACCTCGATCAGACCGGAGCGACGGGAAAACCGGTATTGTGCGAAGTAGACATCACCTACCCGGATGATGCCGATATGGATACCGTGAAAAAAGAGATGGAAAAATCCTACGGAAGTTCCAAAGACTCCATTACCCGCTACGAGCTGTACCAGTCGCTGGGCGACGATCAGCTCCCGGAATACACTTACAAAAAAGCAGATCAGCTTTCCGTCTGGTCCGGCGAGAGCCTGAAAGATGCGATTCCTTCCGATAAGAGCACCGAATACGAAACCGCCTGGGAAGCATACCAGCCTGGCCTTACCACCGACAACTGGGAGAACTACACCGAACAAGCAAGCATGGCAACCGCCGTATGCGCATCCGGCGCAGAAGCATTTCCAATGTTTGAAAAAAACGGTGTCAGCCTCGAAGCTTATCCGGGACTGGTATATGAGCAGGTGAAAAAGTAATATGAAATGTAACTATTCAGAGCCATGCGAAATGGAAGAAAATCGTGAATCATGCTTGCATGAATGAACGGTTTTCTGGAATTTCATATGGCGAGAAGCAACATCGAGATGCAGCGCAAGCGGAATCGAGATGGGGTTCTGAATAGTTACTATGAAATAAGAAAGTCATAAACTCCCGGCAGTGCCGGGAGTTCCGTGCATAGGGAGAAGGAAAAGAGTGTGTCCCGGAAAAATTTATGATATACTGAAAAGGAATAAATTCATACCAGAACCTCCTTACAGCGTGCCAGAATTTGTGCGGCAGTTTGTCCATTTTCAGCCGGGCGACGCACCACGATCAGTTGTGCACCGGTGTCCTGCGCGGCCTGTGCCTTTTCGGCAAAGCCGCCCACAGCACCGCCGTCTTGGTGACCAGATACCGGATGGAGAATTGTTCAATCAGGGCGCAGTTCAGCGCATAGCTGAATGGCCCCTGCATGGCAATGATGTTCTTATGTGGGATACCGGCGGCCTCGCAGGCGGCAATGCCTCCCGCGTGGGCAGCACCCGGGGGAACAGCCGCTCCGGCTGAGCGCCGCAAAGGCGGCAAGCTCTTTCGCGCCGGTAGCCAGCAGCACATTGCCGCTACACCCGGCCAGAAATGCAGCCGCGTGGGCGGCGGTGGCAAACACCATGCTCTCGGCAGGCAAGGGGCTTTCTTCCCGCAGCAGTCGGTGGTACTCCACCCCGACCACGGCACACGCAGCCCGGATGTTTTTGGTGGCATCCACCGCGTAGGGGTGGGTGGCGTCCACGCACAGAGCAGCGCCCTGTAAAAGAGCGGCCATTTCCTCGGGGGTCAGCCGCCCGCAGTGCACGGTGATGCGTCCGCTTTGCCCTGTTCCTCTGCACCCAGCGGGGTGGCAACACTGACCAGAACCTCTGCTCCCAGCGCGCCAGCTGCCGGGAGAACACCCGCCCCTCGGTACGTGCCGCTAAAAACCACTAGCCTTCATCTGCGGTACCCCCGTGGGGTGACCATTCTGCCGCCCAGCTGCTTTGTGGCGGCGTTGCCGATGTACACGGTGGTAAACATATCCACGCAGTGTCTTTCAGCTGGGCAAGGGTCAGGATTCGGGCGGTCTGACCCTCCCGGCCGATGTTGCGCACGATGCCGCAGACGGTATCGGCACTTTTTGCCGTTTTCCAGCAGGATGCACACCGCCTTTGCCAGATAGTCCGGCCTGCCCTTGGAGGAGGGATTGTACAACGCAACGCAGAATCTCCCATAGCGGCGCAAGCCAGCCGCTTCTCGATGACCTCCCACGGGGTCAGCCGGTCGGAAAGGGAAATGACGCAAAAATCGTGCGCCAGCGGTGCGCCCAGCACTGCCCCGCCGCTGAGGGCAGCGGTCAGTCGGGCACGATCTCCACGGCAACGTCCGGATAATCCGGGGCAAGTTCCAGCAGGGGGCTTGCCATGCCATACACCCCAGCATCGCCGGAGCAGACCAGAGCCACCCGCTTGCCGGTGCGTGCTTTTTCCAGCGCCCAGCGGCAGCGGTCAAGCTCCTGCGTCATGCCGGTGGCATAGTATTCCTCGCAGGGGAATTCATCGCGGATGAGGTCAAGATAGACCTTATATCCACAAATCGCGTCAACGCTTTCCAGCGTATTCGCGGCCTGCTGGGTCATATAAAAGGCTCGCCGGGGCCAAGCCCCACGACATAGACTATCTTCTCGGGACGGTCAATATCGATTCCATCACGTCAAGTATTCTGCCACCTCCAGTCCGGGGCAAAGGGCTGCACGCCAGCGCAAGGGTCACGCCGCTGCAGGCAAATTTCGGGTAAAACAGGCTGCGTCTGCGTCCAGCACAGCCGCTCGCTCGCAGACATTGTCTACCCCGGTCACGCTCTGTACAAAAGGGAGGGGGTGAACTGTCCGGGCACGCTGCGCAGCTGTGCGGCAGAGTAAAACCGCACCGGCCAGCCGTGCGCCTGACAAAAGGCCAGCAAGCCCGGCTCGTTTTGCTTTAGGTCGATGCTTGCGGCGGCGGTGACTGCCGCGCAGCAAAGCCGTACCGGGTGCAGAAGGCGGCAAAGGCAGCTTCCAGCGTTTCAGCGCTTGTGCCCCGCTTGCAGCCGATGCCCAGCACTCCGATGCGCGGCACAAGATGCAGTGCCTGCCCGGTGGGGCAAAGGGTGAGTGCAAAGTCGGCTTTTTCCGGGGTATCAGCGGGGAATAACCCTGCGGGCACGGTGCCTGTTACCGGGAAATCAGCCCGGTAATATACCGGCTGCTCGGCCAGTAATTTGCCGCTGACCAGCTTGATGCGCTCCGGCTCCAGCACCATGCAGTTTTGGTGCTTTGCCCACTCGTCCACCGCAAAATGCCGTGGGCATCGGTGGCGGTGGTGATCACCGGCACGGCTCCGCATACAGCGGCAATGGCCCGCGCAAGATCGTTTGCGCCGCCAGATGTCCGGACAGAATGGGCACGGCAAACCGCCCGCATTCGTCCACCACTACCACAGCCGGGTCGGTAGTCTTGCTCTTGCAGTGGGGCGCGATGGCCCGCACTGCAATACCCGCAGCTCCTACAAATATCAGCGCATCAGAATGCACAAACTGTGCGCTTGACCATTCTGCAAGAGAAACACCATCCCGCCCGCACCGGGCAACACTGCCGGGCAAGGCGACGGCCAGACGCTTTGCTAGCGCAAGGCCGGTATCCGTAAAGGCAAGGTAAGCGCGGGTCATACCGGTTCTCCTTTGCGGAATTCGGTGGTAAAGGCGGGGTCGTACAGCTTGCTGCGCTCGTACTGCGTGCCGAGAAAATCTCCACTACGATAAGTGCCGTCTTGGTAATGCCCGCTGCACGGGTGCTCTCAGCCAAAGAACCAACTGTGCACCGCACGATTTTTCTTCCGGCCAGCTGGCTTGTACACCACGGCGGCGGGGGTGTCCGGTGTATACGCGCCCTGCAAAAGCGCCGTCTGCACCTTGTCAATCAGCCGATGGACAGGAAGATCACCATGGTCGCGCCGTGGGCGGCAAGGCTTGCCAGCTTTTCCCGCTCCGGTACCGGGGTGCGCCCCTCCATGCGGGTGATGATGACCGTCTGGCTGACCGTGGGTAAAGTATACTCGGAGTTCAGCGCGGCGGCAGCGCCGCAAAAGCTGGAAACACCGGGGGTATCATCGTAACAAATGCCGTCTGCATCCAGTGCATCCATCTGCTCCCGGATGGCACCGTACAGGCAGGGGTCGCCAGTGTGTAACCGCACAGTGCTTTTACCGGCAGCTTCCATCCGGCGCATCACGTCCAGTACCTGCTCCAGCGTCATCTCGGCGCTGTTATAGATAGCACATCCCGCTTTGCCAGCCCCAGTAGCGCCCGGATTGACCAGACTGCCTGCGTAAATAATGCAGTCTGCGGCCTGTAAAATGCTGCACCGCGCTGGGTGATCAGATCCGGTGCGCCGGGCCCGGCGCCCACAAAATGTACCATGTGCATTACTCCTTCCATTCGTCTAACAGGCGGGCGGCAGTTTCGGTCTGTCCCAGCGGGCCATGCTGGTTTGAAAACAGCACGGCGCCCCACCCGGAACGCCCCGCCCGCGCGGCGGTCAAGATACAGCTGGATGGCGGCAAGCAGGCTTTGCAGCACCGGCTCCCGCAGTCCGGCTGTATCCAGAATCTCCAGACAGGCATCCGTGGTGGCTGCATTGTACAGTGCGGTGCACACCTCTCGGTCAGCACCGCACAGGGCAGCATGGGTGCAGAACAGCTCCGTGCGGCAGTCTGCCGTGTGGGAATGGGTGTTCATAATGCCGCCCGCCAGCTTGACGAGCTTGCCCACATGCCCGACGAGCAGCACCTCCGCGAAGTGCTCCGCCGCTGCCATATCCAGCGCCTCGCCGATGAAATTTGAGATTTTTACGATAGGGATCTCGTGCAGCGCGGGGTAGTTGGCGGCCAAGGTAGTCCAGCCCGTAGTTGCCGGGGGCTAAAATCAGGCGGCGGCTTTTCAACGCTGCCTGGTGGATTTCGATTTGCAGCGTATCCAGAAGTGCCTGCTGGCTCATCGGCTCCACAATGCCGCTGGTGCCCAGCACCGACAGGCCGCCCTCGACCCCCAGATGCGTTGAAGGTGCGCTTGGCCGCAGCTCGCCGCCTTCGATGGAGATGACCACCGCGAACCCGCCGCCGTAGCCGACGCGTCCGCCTCCCGCAAAAGCGCCTCGGTTATCATCTGCCGCGGCACACGTTGATGGCCGCCGCGCCGAGGCTGGTCGAGGCCGGGCTTTGTCACACGGCCCAC
>ENA-OQIM01000240-OQIM01000240.1-human-gut-metagenome-genome-assembly--contig:-NODE-240-length-19866-cov-2.519327_pt1 | contig 19866 bp, 33 predicted proteins | sample MGYA00242579_ERZ504744 | MGnify/ENA primary metagenome ERZ504744 (study PRJEB26092, sample SAMD00036441) | human gut metagenome | host: Homo sapiens | study: EMG produced TPA metagenomics assembly of...
GTGGCCAGGGTCGCCCTGCGCCAGGTAGTTCTCGGCATACGTGATGTCTTGCAAGCTGATGGCAGATCCATGGCTACTCCTCGATCTGAGCGAAACACGGCAGGCGCCGTATATACGGTCGATACACAAAACCCGGGTCTCTTGCGAGGCCCGGGCATTCATTTGTGGGTAGCCCGTACCAGATTCGAACTGGTGATCTCCGCCTTGAGAGGGCGGCGTCCTAAACCGCTAGACGAACGGGCCATATGTAGCAAATGCAATGGCTGGGATGGAGGAGTCGAACCCCCATTGACGGAACCAGAATCCGCTGTCCTGCCATTAGACGACATCCCAATGACTGCATCGCTGCGCTCGGCTGTGCCTTTGCGCAAGAAAGAAATATACGGGAAGTCCGGCCGTGACGCAAGCCCCAATTTTGACTTTTTTGAAATTCAGTCAAATACGGCCGACACGTGAAGGACCTGTGAAGCGCCAGCGACACGTACGGCGCCAAAGCCGTAAAACATCCCGCATCTACCGCTGGTAGATTACAACAATGCAGCACTCACGCTGATGGCACAATCGAACCGTCATCATTGCACGGATATCGAGGCGCCATGGACGAAGAGCTTGATTACCTATGGGAGACCCTGGGCCTCGAGATCACTGCTGACCTTTGGCCCGAACGGGACAAAATCCATCCCACCCTGCGCCCCGCCATCACGGTGATGCAGGCAAAATACCGCCGTGCATCCTTTTTGATCATGCGGATGTCATGGCACGCGGGACTCCCCGACCTTAAGCGAATCCAGGCAAGCCTCGTCGAGCTGTCCGGTATGCCGACTGTCATATCCGAGGCGCACCTGGAGCAGCGCAACGCGAGCGACTGCAACAGCAGCGGATTCCCTTTATCTGCCCCGGTGTTCAGGCATATCTGCCCTTTATGGACGAGGAGTACTGGAGCGGCAAGCCCAACAAGCACGTAAAGGTCTACGGTCCGCACGAATGGGCACAGCTCAAGGATTGAGCCGAGCGAGCCCTCCGATGGAAAACACGTCCCACCCCGAGCGCTCAAAACGGGTCGCACTTTCCGCAGCCGCTACAGCAACGCCTCGGCCCAAGCCGCTTCCCTAAAGCCGGGGATCGCAAAGTCGTCGCCCACCAGCAGCGGGCGCTTAACCAGCATGCCGTCAGTCGCCAGCAGCTCATAGCATTCCTGGTCCGTCATACCCGCATCCAGGCGCGCCTTCAGGCCCAGCTCTCGATATTTCATGCCCGACGAGTTAAAGAAGCGTCGCACCGGCAGCCCCGAACGAGCAATCCAGGTCGCAAGCTCATCGGCCGCGGGATTGTCCGTAACGATATCGCGGTCGATATACTCAACCCCATGTTCGTCCAGCCATGCCTTGGCCTTTTTACACGTCGAGCATTTGGGATATTCAACAAACAGTACGGTCATGGGGATCCTCCGAATATAGATCGGCCAACACAGGTACACACCATACGAGGCGCCTTCGCATGATATGGCAATTGTAGCCCACGGGTCACACGCTAAACGAAGCGTACCCCGAATCCGCGTTTGATGAACGGCAGCAGCTCCATTGCCTCGGGCGTGATATGGCCCGCAACGTTCATGCGCTCGTCACCGGAAAGATCGACCCGCGCAATCTCAAGCTCGCCTTCGTAGCGCCCATAGCCGCTATTGCTCACAGCGATCGACCCCGCCTTTCGCGGCAGGCCGGCACCGGTATCCGCCGGCACGGAATCTGGCTTAAGCGTCGCGCGCGACTCCTGAGACCTAAAGATGAGGTACTCGAATCGGGCCGGTCGTGATGAATCTGACCACGTACATAGGCATAGCCGGAGTCAAGCTCGCATTGCAGGTCTACGTATCCGGCGGAAACTTGAGCAAACTGTGCCCAACCCGCATCGGAAAGATCGGGGTCGCCGACCAAAACAATGTCGCAATCGGCGCCATGTGCGAGCTCAAGCATGTTGAGGGCAACCTTTGACGCGCGACCGCGCTGTGCCTCAACCGTCGGCAGCCCTTCGAATACCGGCCCGCGAACGTTGGCATCACCCGGCACAAAAGCCATGATTTCGAAGCCGAGCGCCGCAAGACGAAGATTCGTCCGAGCAATGTCCTCCAGAGCTAAACCGGTATAAGGCTTGGGATAAAAATTGTGGCAGGCGGCAAAACGAGTCACATCGGCACCGGCTTCTCGCCACGATGCGATTTCATCAGAACTCACCGTCGATGCATTGACCACAATGCGAAATACACCGGACAGTTCCGCAACCCGCTGGGCACTAAAGCCATAGTCCAAACGAAGGTATTCCAGCCCCAGGTCACGCAGATCCTCGATGCGCTCAAGCCCGAGCAAATCGCACGTGCGCGGCCCCACATCGGCGATGAGCGCAATGCCGCGGGCGGAGAGCAGCGACAGCACCTGGCGGACCTTATCAGCATACGCCGCTCCCCCGTCCTCGGGAATATGCAGTGAGGTAAACGCATAGCGCGCACCCGCCGCGGCACCACGCTCAATCGTCCGCTCAATATCCTGCAGAGGGCTGGAAAGATAAATCGAAATACCCGTTTTCACGCTTCAACGCTCCTTTAAAAAGGCCGCGGAGCAGTTAGCCCCGCCGGCACAACCATAGCATCAAGAGATCTGCGTCACGTCAAGACGTTCGAATGACATAGCGCGCAGCATCAGCTACTCGCCGAAAAACTCGTTGATCTTCTGCTCGTCCACGCCAAAGAACCACGTCAGGACAAAGCCGGCGACATAGGCAAGCAGCATAGCGGCAACGTAGCCGAGCTGCTGACCAGGAACGACGATCAGCAGGCCAAACAGACCGGAAACGCCCTGAGAAACCGTGCCGATGTGGAGCAGCGCCGCGAGCGCGCCGCCAAATCCGGCACCCAGGCAGGCCGTCACAAACGGACGAACGAGCGGCAGCGTAACGGCATACATCAGAGGCTCGCCCACGCCCAGGATGCCAACGGGGATGGACTCGGCGACATACTTCTTGAGCTTGGCGTTCTTGGTCTTAAAGTACAGCGCCAAACCGGCACCGACCTGGCCGCCGCCAGCCATCATAAGGATGGGCAGCAGGTAATTGATGCCCTTGGTAGCGCCGTCGGGATCGTTGAGCATAGCGTGGATCGGCGTGAGCGCCTGATGCAGGCCGACGGACACCAGCGGCAAGAAGCCTGCCGACAGGATATAGCCGCCCAGGACGCCCAGCTTCTCGAAGATAAAGGTGAGGACGCTAAAGATTGCGGCCGTCAGCCATGCGCCAACCGGCTGGATGACAAGCATCAGAGCAAAGGCGCCGACGATGAGCACCAGCAGCGGGGACAGGAACGTATCGAGCGCGTTGGGCATGACCTTGCGAATCTGACGCTCCATCCAGGCAAAAAAATGCGCCAGCATGAGAGCCGCGATCATGCCGCCCGCTGCGGGGTTGTACTGCGCATTGGTGAGCGGCAGCAGAATGGCAGTGGCAGGATCAGCCGCGCCAGGCGCAAGCAGGGGCATGGCACTGTTGGCGATACACATCATGCCGGCGATGCCGCCCAGCGCAGCGGAGCCACCAAACTCACGTGCTGCGTTATAGCCCACCAAGATGGGCAGATAGGCAAACAGGGCCCAGCCCATGGAACGAATGCCCTGATACCACCACTCGCCTGCAAGCGCGCCTGCCGTCGAGACGTTAATGACATTGCAGATACCGTTGATGAGGCCAGCCGCAATGATGCCGGGAAGCAGGGCGACGAAGACATTGGAAATCTTCTTGAGGAAGGCCTGAACCGGCTTGGACTCGTACTTGGCCTTCTGCGCGGCCTTGTTTGTGGCCGCAGCGTCAACCACGCTCTCGTCAGCAACGCCTTTCGCAAGGCCGGTGAGTTTGGAGAACTCCTCGAGCACCTTATTCACCTTGCCCGGACCCAGCACGACCTGCATCGTTTCGTCCTCGACCAGGCCCATCACGCCGTCGAGTGCCTTAATACCCTCCGTGTCGACGTTGCCCGTGTCTTTGACAGTCACGCGCAGGCGCGTCATGCACGCCGCGTTTGCGAGCACGTTGTCTTTACCGCCCAAAAGGTCCAGCAGCTTTTGAGCCAGCTCTTTGTTCGTCATAACTCCTCCTTGTATTGGGTATCTCGTCTGGATGTCATATCAGCTCACGCCGTGCACCTATTGGGCATCGGCATCGCTCTTCTCATGGCCGCTCACCGCAGCACGGACATGGCCTCGCGCCCGCTCAAGAGCTACCGCAGCCTGCTCGGCATCGCAGTCCAGCAGTACCGAGACAATAGCGGTTTTTACGTGGCCGCCGGCATCTGCAAGCGCCTGAATAGCGTGCTCGCGTGTGCAGCCGGTCGCCTCCATCACGATGTTCTGGCCGCGCACCACCAACTTCTCGTTCGTCTGCTGCACATCGACCATCAGGTTTTGGTACACCTTGCCAATCTTGACCATGGCACCGGTCGAAATCATATTGAGAATGAGCTTTTGGACCGTTCCCGCCTTGAGCCTCGTTGAGCCGGTCAGCACCTCGGGACCGGGCACGGGCTCAATGGCAAGATCTGCGCTCTCCCCGATCTTCGACCTTGGTTACAGGCAATTGCAATGGTCTTGCACCAGTTGCTTTGGCGTACACAAGGCCGCCCACCACATAGGGAGTACGGCCGCTTGCCGCCAGGCCAACGACAAGATCCTTGTCCGAGAGTCCACGCTCCCGCAGGTCGCTCGCGCCAAGTTCCTCGCTGTCTTCGGCACCTTCGACAGCTTGATAAACGCCGTCTCGCCTCCGGCAATGAGCCCGACAATCAGATCGGGTGACACGCCAAACGTGGGCGGACACTCCGAAGCGTCGAGTACGCCCAGACGACCGCTGGTGCCTGCGCCCATGTAAAAGACGCGCCCGCCGCGCTCGAGTGCCTCAGCAGCCCAGTCGATTGCTGTGGCAACCTGGGGCAGCACTTTTGTGACCGACTGGACGGCACGAAGATCCTCATCATTCATCGTCGTGACGATTTGCAGCGATGTCATCGTATCGAGGTCCATAGACCTTTGATTACGCTGTTCGGTCGTGAATTTTGTTAAATCGAGCATTTCATTCACCTCATCTTTCCTGTTTCTCGATGTAGTTTTGCTTAATGACATGTGTCGCCCGTTCGTAGTCGCTGGCAACGTAAGCAGCGTACAGGGCATCGACAACCATAAGCTGGGCCATACGCGAAGCCATGGCACCGCTGCGGACCAAGGGCTCACTTGCAGCGACGCCGAGCACGGCATCGGCCATGGTGGCAAGCTTGGATGATCCATCTACTTTGGTCACGGCCACAACGGGACAGTTGTGACGTTGGGCCTCGGCGGCGCAGCCCAGCACCTCTTGCGTCAAGCCCGAGTAGCTAAAGGCGATTGCCATATCGCCCTCATGCATGTTCTTGGCACACAAGAGCTGATCATGCCAGTCGTCGTACAGATGGCACTCTTTGTCGACACGCATGAGCTTTTGCGCCAGATCGTGCGCGACCAAACGAGAGGCACCGATACCGAACAGATTGACCGCGCGTGCCCGCTTAAGATAGGCCGCACATCGCTCCAAGACGGTGTAATCGAGCGTTCGCGCCGTCGCTTCGATCGTGCGCACGTTGCTTTTCATCACCTTCCCCACGATACGTTCGACGCTGTCATCCATGGAGATGTCCTCGAGGCAACGTCTTTCTTGTCACCCAAGAGCGCCAGCTCGGCAATCAGTTCGCGCTGGAACTCCTTGTAGCCCGCAAAACCCAAGCGCTTGCAAAAGCGCAAAATGCTCGAGGGCGAGGAGAACGTGGCATCGGCAAGACCGCGGACGGACAGCCCGACCACCTCGTGCGGATGAGCGCTTACATATGCGATGACATTGCGTTCCGCCGGGCTCGCGCTGAGCTCACGCTCGCGAAGCCGCAAAAGCAATCCGTTTGCCATCTCAAACACCTCCGTTGAGAAGAATTAAAGACCAACGAACGATTCGTACCGGATATAAACAGCTTTTACGGTACATTGTGCCGCATCGTGGCGCACAAAGGGCGAGCGTTCTACCGCTCGCCCCTCAATCCGACCGCTCGGAAATACGCGCGACACAAAATAATTCAACAAGATCGCATTATCAAAAACGGGCTTGTTACCGGCTAGCGCCTCGCATGGGCGCCGATCGGCCGAGTCGCATGGCGCACCAACACCGCTGCCAGCAATACCAACAGCATGGCGGTGACATAGCCCGCAGCATCGAATCCTAAATCGATAACGTCGAAATGCCTGCCGGGAACAAAGATCTTATGTACCTGATCGCCAACGGAGCAGACGGCGCAAAAGAGCAACACGGGCACGCAACGGGAGCATACGCTCCACGGACGCCTGGAAAAGCAAACCACGACCACCGAGGCGAACAATCCGACGAAGAAAAACTCTACGGTATGGGCAACGCGACGGACGTTCGTGCCCACCACATGCGAATGGAAGCAAGTCGGCCAGACCGGACATTCGAAGCAGCCGAATCGGTGCCCCCGGTCATCCCGTTCTCGGTCTGAGCTTCACCCGCGACATCGGCAGCCTGTACGCCCGTAGCTTGACCCTCCACCACACGCGCGGTGGACTCGCTCAGCAACGACGTCTCCACCGCATTTTGCTCCGTCAGCACCCAGATGCCCGCCAGCGTTGCAGTAAACAGAACGATCGCGGTCCATCCGATTATTTGTTTTACGCGCGCCAAGGGCCTACCTCCTTTTTTGAATATCAGCGAGTGTAGCCCCAAATGGCATCGTCACCGTATCAAAATTTGAATCGCAACAGGAAGCGCCAAAGCGGCGCAAACCCCTACCCCGCCTCGCGCATCCAGCGATCGAACGTCCCCACGCACACGCCCAGGCACTTTGCTGCCTGGCTGCGGGTAATATCGCCTGCCTCATAGCTATCGCGTACCAGCTCAAACTGAGGAGGGCACGGCTTGCGAGGTCGACCGAAACGGACCCCTCGCGCCCGCGCCGCTGCAATCCCCTCCGCTTGGCGCCGATGGATATTCTCGCGCTCCACCTGCGCCACGTAGCTCAGCAGTTGCAGCACAATATCGGCAATCAGGGTATTGGTCACATCCGGCGCGCCGCTGGCCCTGGCGCGCGTGTCAAGCAATGGCATGTCCAACACCACAATGGCAACCCCGAGCTCCTTGGTAATGCGACGCCATTCCTCAAGAATCTCGGAGTAATTACGGCCAAGTCGGTCGATAGAAAGCACCACCAGCACGTCCCCGTCTCCCAGGACGTGCAGCAGCTCGCGATAGCGCGGTCGATCGAAGTCCTTGCCGCTCGCATGGTCGGCATAAATATTCGCCGAGCCCACGCCATAGGCGCCCGGCGCATCCAGCTGCCGATTAAGATTCTGATCGCGCGAACTCACCCGCGCATAACCATACACCGTCGCATCTCATCCCCGCTTTCTTGTAAACCTGCCAAAAAGGGACAGGTTTATTTTGGTAGGTTTTACCTCTCGAATAGCAGGTAAGCGGGCGGCCGAGCAGACGGCAAGGTAGCCATGATCCAAATGCGGAGGGCGGCCCCGAAAGACCGCCCTCCGCTCTCCCGCCATGAGTCGAGATTTGGCTAATGGATAAGCTTAAAGTCCAAGTGCCCACGCGTGGTATTGACGCGCGAGACCTCGATAATCACGCGCTGGCCCAGTTCATAGCGAGTCCCCGTGTCGGCGCCCGTCAGCGTAAGCGCATCCTCGTCGAACTCGAACCACTCGTTGCCCAGGCTCTTGATCGAAACCAAGCCTTCGACCTGCGTCAGGTCCAAGCGCACAAAGAGGCCCATGCTGCTAACCCACGAGACGGTTCCGGCATAGCGCTCGCCCAGACGGTCCTCATAGTACTGGGCAATCTTGATCTTTTGCGTCGCATGGCTAGCGGCATCTGCCGCGCGCTCGGCATCGCTGCATGCGCGGCAGATCTGCGGCAGAATGCGCGGCAGCGACTCGCGCCCCTTGCCGATCAGCCGCGGCGTACGGACCAGGGCGTCCTTGCCGCCGAGCTGCTCATAGGCCAACTGCAGTTTGAGCACGCGGTGCACCACCAGATCGGGGTAGCGACGGATGGGACTCGTAAAGTGACAGTAGCACGGCGCGGCGAGCGCAAAGTGGCCCTCGTTGCGCGGCTTGTACAGTGCGCGCTGCATGCTGCGCAGAAGCAGCGTGTTGACGAGCGGTGCGTTGGCCGTACCGGCGGCAGCATCAACTGCAGCCTGTAGCTCATCGGGACTCCCCAGGGCGATACCGGCAGCACGGCGATCGTCGATGATGCCCAGCTGCGCCAGCGCAACGGCGGCACCGTGCAGGCTATCGGGGCTCGGATCCTCATGCACGCGATAGCAGGCCTCGATATCACGGTCTGCCAGCCACTCTGCAACGCACTCGTTGGCGAGTAGCATGGCTTCCTCGATAAGCGACGTGGCACACGAACGCTCGCGCGCCACAATCTGCACGGGTACTCCGTCCTCATCCAATAGAGCGCGAATCTCGGCCGTGTCAAAATCGACTGAGCCGCGGGCACGACGAATACGACGGCGAAGTTCGGCGAGTTCGTTGGCGGCGACAAGGAAATCGCCGAGGTCGACGTTATAGCCGCGAGCAGTTTCCTCGCACGCAAGACCGCGCTCAAGCGCCTCCTCGCGCGAGGCCTCAGCAGCCGCAACATCCTCAGCGGCGCCTTCCAGCACCCCATACTCCACCGCGCCGGCACGCACCAGCAGCGCCTCGGCACCGTCATAGTCCATACGCACACGCGAGCGAATCACGCTGGGGTACGGATCGTAATGCCGCACGCGACCCTGCGCATCGAGTTCAATGTCAACGGTAAACGCAAGACGGTCCTCGTCAGGGCGAAGCGAACACAGGTCACAGGACAGGCGTTCGGGCAGCATGGGAAGCACGCGATCGGCCAGATACACCGATGTCGTACGATGGCGAGCCTCAAGATCGATATGCCCGTCCCAAGCCACATAGTGAGAAACGTCAGCGATATGCACACCCAGCTTGTAGCCACCCTCGGGCGTGCGCTCAAGCGAAATGGCATCGTCAAAGTCGCGCGCGTCGACCGGGTCGATCGTGATGACAAAGCGGTCGCGCAGATCGCGGCGGAGCGGGTCCTTAAGCGCCGCGGACACATCGAGCGAAAGTCCTCGGCTCGTCCAGCGCGGCCTCGGGATAGCTATCGGTATAGCCGTAACGCGCCATCACGTATTGAACGCCCAAATCGGGCGCGTCATCTCCGCCAATGCGGCGTTCGATCGTCACGGTGCCCGATTCCAGCGCGTCGGGTAGGTCAAAATGCGCGCGACAACGGCATCACCCGGGTGGACGCCCAGACGATCCGCCGAGGTATCCTCGGGCAGAATGAAGAAGTCGGCCTTCAGGCGCGAATCGAGCGGCTCGATCACACCGAGCGGACCAGCGGTCTGGTACGTACCCACCACGCTTATGGCTGCGCGCTCAACCACGCCTTCGATCACGGCGCGCCGCTCACCGTGCGGGCTGTTCTTAATGCTCACGGCAACGGTATCGCCATCCATGATCTCGCGCTTACCGCGGCCATAACCTTGTAGTCGCCGCTCTCGGTTATGACATAGGCGCCATGCTCATGGAGCTGCACGCGCCCGGTCAGGCTCGGACGGCGTTCGCTGCGCACCGGCCCACGCTTATTGCGAGCACCGCGCTTATGCTTGTTATTGCGCCCCATGGCGCCTCCTTGCTATCGATGACGAACTCCAAAGAGTCTACCCAAATGATTCGCTTTCCTGCCGTCCCCTAGAGATCAAAAACGGGCCGCCCCATAAGAGACGACCCGTTGGAAGGGATGAATTCCAGGCATGCCTACACGCGCAGGTAGCGGCGCATGGCTATGGCAGAACCAAAGAGACCGATAATCACACCGACCAGAATCAGCGCAGCATAGGTCACCAGGTAGTACTGCATCGGCAGGGCAAACGACATCCAGCCGATGCTCTCCTGCAAACGCGGAATCATCAGATTGCGCAGCAGCTCCAGAACGCCGATGGAAAGCAGCGAGCCCAAAATGGCCTGCAGTACGCCCTCGGTGATAAACGGGCCGCGAATGAAGCCGTTGCTGGCGCCGACCAGACGCATAATCGCAATCTCACGACGACGCGCCGTGATGGACAGGCGAATCGTGTTGTTGATGAAGATGAATGCGATAAAGGTCAAAAGGCCAACGAGCACCACGGCGGCGATGCGGATGTAGTTGGTCACCTGGAACAGGCGGCTCACTTCCTCTTGGCCGTACAGCACGCTCGCGTTGACGTCGCCGTCATCCGCGATCTTCTGGAAGTCGGCGTTCTTCTTGAGCTTCTGGCCGTGCTCTCGACCTTGGACGGATCGTCCATCTCAATTGCAAACGAAGCCGCAGCGGGTTCTGGCCATCGAGCGCGCTCATGGTGCGTCGGCGTTGCCCGACATCTTGCTCGTATACTCGGCCAGCGCGTCGTCCTTGTCCTTATAGGTCACGGACTTGACGTTATTCCACGTCTTAAGCTCGGCCTCAAAAGCCTGAACATCGGCCTGATCGGCGTCATCGCTAATGAACGCGTTGATGACAACCTGATCCTCGACGGTGCCGATCACGGAGTTCAGCATCGCGGAGCCCATGATGAACAGGCCGATGATAAACAGCGAAAGGAAGATCGTGATGACGGCGCCGAGCGAGGTAGTCCAGTTACGGAAGAAGTGACTGATTGCCTCTTTGAAGGAGTAGCCCACGTTAGTTGGTGCCATAGTTGCCGTAACCTCCCCTCTCCTGGTCGCGGATAACGTGGCCGCCCTCGAGGGCGATCACGCGACGGTGCATGCTATCGACCATCTCGCGGTCGTGCGTGGCGACGATCACGGTGGTGCCGGTGCGGTTAATACGCTCGAGCAGCTTCATGATGCCCAGCGAGATCGCCGGGTCGAGGTTGCCCGTGGCTCGTCACAGATCAAAAGCGGCGGGCGGTTGACCATGGCGCGGGCAACGGCAACGCGCTGCTGCTCGCCACCGGAAAGCTGGTCGGGCAGCGAGTCCATCTGATCGGCCAGACCGACCAGACGCAGCACCTCCGGCACCTGGCTGCGAATGACGCCCTTGGGCTTGCCGATGCACTGCAGGGCAAACGCCACGTTTTCGTAGGCGGTCTTTTGCGGCAGAAGCTTAAAGTCCTGGAACACGGCGCCAATCTGGCGGCGCAGGAACGGAACCTTGCGGTTCTTGATCTTCATGAGGTCCTGACCGGCAACCAAGATGCGGCCGCTCGTCGGCTTGACGTCGCGGTTGAGCGTCGACAGCAGCGTGGTCTTACCCGAGCCGGAATGACCGACCAGGAAGACGAACTCGCCCGGATAGATCTCGATGTTGATGTCGTCGAGTGCAGGCTTGTTGGGCTGTGCCGGATAGATCTTGGTGACATGCTCCATAAGGATGACGGGCTCGACACCGGCCTGCTTGGCCATCTTCTTGCGGCTGGCTTGCGGATCGATGGGCGCAAACACCGACGTAAAATCGGGGTTGTTGAGCGCGTTATCGAGGCTTGCGACCTCGGCGGCCTGATCGCTCTCGACCACCGGGGCAGCAGGCTGCGTGGGATCGGGAATAGCGGCAAAGAGACCGGACTGCGCAGGCTGAGGAACCGGCGTCGCAGGGGCCATGGGGTCGGGAACGCCGGCCATGGCAGGCTGCGGCGTGGCGGCGCCAGCCTGAGGCTGCTCCACGCGAGCGGTCACGGCCTGAACGGGCTCAAAACCCGCCGTGCCGGAAAGCGCGACATCGCTGGTGGGATTGTAGGCAAAGGGATCGGATGCCGCTGTGCCTGATCTGCCGGCTGAGCGGGGGCCTGAGCAACAGGCTGGCCCTCTGAATCCGGAGTGGCGAAACGACTGCCCTGGACGCCCGTCTGCGTCTTGGGGGCATCATCGCCCGCACCGGAGGTACGGAAGTGGTTACCCACTGGTGCTCCTTATCGTCGTGCGTTTAAACTACATGAGCGCTTTGTATTTTAGCAGCATTAGCTTTACTGCACATAAGAAGCATGGCGGGGTTTGGGTCTCACCGACCGGGCGCAGGGTTACCTCCCAAATCGTCCTCGCGCATGGCCGGCATTTGTCCTGCTCCTGCGGAGCTGCGGACAAACGCCGGCCTGCGCCGCGGAAAGATTTGGGAGGTAACCCTGCGCCCGCCTGCGGCTACTATGGGGCCGACGCACCAACTTGAGATGCTGCGCATACAAAGTTGGAAGGGTCTGAATTGCACTTTGTTGGGATGGGCCCGTTTCCCCATGGGAACTTTGCTTGGCAGGACTCTAATTTAAATTCAGCATAAACAGGGGCGCCCTCTTTGAGGACGCCCCTGTTCTGGCTTGTTTGCGGTTGTCGACGCGATACTTTGCCTCGTCTTGCCTTATGCCAAGAACTCCTTGGTGGTCGCCACGATGTTGGCGGCGTCCAGGCCGTACTTGTGCAGGAGCTCGGCACCCGGGCCGGACTCGCCGAAGGTGTCGTTGACGCCAATCTTCTTGAGCGGCGTCGGGCACTGCTCACACAGGACGTCGCAACGGCGCTGCCCAGGCCACCGATCACAGAGTGCTCCTCGACGGTCACGACGTGGCCGGTCTTGGTGGCGCTCTTGACGATCAGGTCGGCATCGATGGGCTTGATGGTGTGCATGTTGATGACCTCGGCGTCGATGCCTCGGCAGCGAGCTGCTCGGCGGCTCGAGAGCCTCGCCGACCATCAGGCCGCAGGCGATGATGGTCACATCGGCGCCCTCGCGCATGACAATGCCCTTACCCAACTCGAACTTGTAGGTCTCGGGGTCGTTGATAACCGGCGAGGCCAAACGGGCGAAGCGCATGTACACCGGACCGTCGCACTCGTAGGCGGCGCGCGTCACGGCGCGGGCCTCCACGTCGTCGGCGGGAACAATTACGGTCATGCCGGGGATGACGCGCATGAGGCGATATCCTCGCAGCACTGGTGCGTGGCGCCGTCCTCGCCCACCGAGATGCCGGCGTGCGTGGCACCGATCTTAACGTTGAGGTGCGGGTAGCCGATGGAGTTGCGGACCTGCTCAAAGGCGCGACCGGCAGCGAACATGGCAAAGGTACTCGCGAAGGCAACACGACCAGTGGTCGCGATACCGGCGGCGACGCCCATCAGGTTGCTCTCGGCAATGCCCACATCGAAGAAGCGGTCGGGGCAAGCGCCTTAAACTTACCGGTCTGCGTGGCGGCGGCCAGGTCGGCGTCGAGGACCACAAAGTCATCGTGCTCGTTGGCGAGCTCGACGAGGGCCTCGCCGTAGCTTACACGCGTGGCGATTTTCTTGACGTCTGCCATCCTAGAGCTCCTCTCCGGCGGCCGTGAGCTCTGCCATGGCCTGCTCAAACTGTTCATCGTTGGGGGCCTTGCCGTGCCAGCCAACCTGGTTCTCCATAAAGGACACGCCCTTGCCCTTTGTGGTCTCGGCGATAATGGCGGTCGGCTGCCCCTTGGTGGCGCGAGCCTCGGCAAAGGCGGCGCGGATCTGGTCGAAGTCGTTGCCGTCGGCGAGCTCAACCACGTGGAACTTGAACGCGCGGAACTTGTCGGCGAGCGGCATGGGGTCGTTGACCTCCTCGACGGGACCGTCAATCTGAAGGCCGTTGTGGTCGACGATCACGCAGAGGTTATCGAGCTGCTGGTTGCCGGCAAACATGGCGGCCTCCCAGACCTGGCCCTCCTCGCTCTCGCCATCACCCAGCAGGGCGTACGTGCGATAAGTATCGCCCCAGTGCTTGGCGGCAACGGCCATGCCCACGGCGGCGGAAATGCCCTGGCGAGCGAGCGGTGGACATGTCGCGCCGGGGTGTCGTTCATGTTGGGGTGACCCTGCAGGTGGCTGCCGATGTGGCGCAGCGTCTCAAGATCCTCCTTGGGGAAGAACCCGCGCTCGGCGAGCACGGCGTACAGGCCCGGAGCGCAATGGCCCTTGGAGAGCACAAAACGGTCGCGATCGGCCTTGCGGGGATCGGACGGGTCGACGTTCATTTCCTCAAAGTACAGATAGGTCATGATGTCGGCAGCACCGAGCGAACCGCCCGGATGGCCGGACTTGGCAGCGTGCACGCCGGTGACGATGCCCTTCCTTACCTCGTTGGCAACCTTTTTGAGCTCTTCGTCGCTCATTGTGCCTTCCTTTCATCCTCTTTAGACAAGATGCGCACGGCACCGAAGGTAATCCCAACACAGCCGCAATGCACGTACGTCATTCATTATGCTGGAAACTGATGGCTTTACCAGAGTTTTTATCATTATTTGAACAATTTAGCAGGCAGAACCGCTGATGAAACGGTTTATCAATGTGAACGTCTTTTGGATGGAACGCGGTCGCCCCTACGCGCTAATGTCCTTGAATCCCTCGCCGAAGGCTTCCGTAACGTCAGCGACCGTCACAATGGCGTGAGGATCGCGCTCGCGCACGATCGTCTTAAGGGTATTGAGCTCTCGACGGCTCACGATGACCATGATCACCGGCTTCTCGGCACCCGAATACATGCCAGTCGCCTTAAACTTGGTACAACCACGACCCAGGCCATACATAATATCGGCAGCGATATCAGGGAACTTGTCCGAGATGATGAGTACCATACGACGCTTGTTGCCGCCATCGACCACGGCATCGATCACGTAGCCGCTAATGACCATCGAAAGGCCTGCATATAGTGCATTTTCGATTGAAAAGACCGGAGCCGACAGCGCACATACGGCAACATCGATCGCCATGACGGTCGAGCCCACGGGCAGCGAGGTATTACGCGAGATGATTTGGCCAATCGTGTCCGAGCCGCCGGTGTTGGCGCCGGCGCGCAGCACCATGCCATAACCGATGCCCGTGATGATGCCGCCCCACATAGCGGGCAGCATCAGATCGGCATGTGCCAGCGGCGCCACAAACGGAGCGAACAGGTCGGTGAAAAAGCCCAGCAGCACAAAGCCTGTCGCCGTCTGCACCACGTAGAACATGCCGCCCTCGCGCATAACGACCAGCAGCAGCAAGGCGTTCATCACGATCGTCTGAATACCAACGGGAAGCGATAGACCGCGCGATGCGCCGACCGCCTGGATAATGGTGGCAAGGCCCGTAACGCCACCGGCAGCAAGGCCGTTAGGAATCAAAAACAGGTCGGTCGCAATAGCGGCCAGAGCGCACCCCAACATAATCTGGGGCAGGTCGTGAAAGAAGTTCATCGAAAGAATGCGCTTAATGTCCAGACGATATGCCATGCTGCCTCCCTCAAAAAAGCGCACCCCATCGGATGCGCTTTGAACTTCTTCTTGTATTCGATTCTACCGATTCGCCGGACAAAAACCACCCTGCGCAGGTTTATTCCGAATACAAACCCGTCCAACCGTTGGGCTTAGCATCGGCTTGAAGCCGCCCGATGTTTTAGATCTCCGAGCCTTCTACATCGCGTTGCCGGTAGCCCAACGGTGATAGCCAATCACAAACGGATCCAAATCGCCATCGTCAAGAACGGCCTCGACGTTGCTGGTCTCCACGCCCGTACGCAGGTCCTTAACCATCTGGTACGGGTAGAGCACGTAGCTGCGGATCTGGTTGCCAAAACCAATCGTGGTCTTGGGTCCGCGAATCTCGTCCAGGGCCTCGGCACGCTTCTCGAGCTCAATCTCGTACAGGCGAGCTTGAGGATCTGCATGCACGCGGCCTTGTTCTGGATCTGGCTGCGCTCGTTTTGGCAGGTAACCACAATGCCGCTGGGGAAATGCGTCACGCGCACGGCGGAGTCGGTGGTGTTTACGCCCTGGCCACCCGGGCCACTTGCGTGGTACACGTCGACGCGGATGTCGTCGGGGTTGATCTCGATATCGATATCGTCGGCAGCACCGGAATGACCTCGACGCCGGCAAACGTGGTCTGGCGGCGCTTCTTGTCGTCGGTGGGGCTAATGCGCACCAGGCGGTGGACACCGGCCTCGGCGCGAAGCATGCCAAAAGCATCCTTGCCTTCGACGGTAAAGGTCGCGCGATCAATGCCAATGACCTCGGCCGCGGGCAATCGTTGATGGTGACCTTCCAACCGCGGCGCTGGCAGTACTTCATGTACATCTTAAAGAGCATGAAGGTCCAATCCTGGGCCTCCAAACCACCCTGCCCGGGCTTGATGGTCACAATCGCGTCGCCATGGTCGAACTCCCCGGTAAACCAGCTCGCAAGCTCAAGCTCGTCGATGGCGCGGGCCAGGCGTTCTGCCGTAGCGGCAGCCTCCTCGCGCAATGCGACGGCGTCGGGGTCATCCCCCATCTCCTCGGCAAGCTCCAGCGCAGCGCGGGCATCGGAAAGCTCGCCGCGCGCGGTGTCCACGGCAGCGATATCTTCCTTGGTGCGCGCGATCTCCTCCATCGTGGCGCGAGCGGCATCGGCGTCGTCCCAAAAGCCGGGGCGACGCTTTTGGCCTCGAGCTCCGTTACGCGGGTGCGCTTCTCGTCCAAATGGAGGTACGACTCAACCTCACCGAGCCGGTCCGCAAACGCGTCCAGCTCGGCGGGCGTTACCTCTAAAGCCTCAGCCATTAACGATTCCTGCCGTGGCAGTACTTGAACTTCTTACCGCTACCGCAAGGGCACGGGTCGTTGCGGCCCACGTTGACGTACGGATCGTCGCTCTCGGACTTGCGGTAGGTCGTCACCTTGCCACCGTTGTTGACGGCAGCCGGTCCGCCTTGGACAGCCGTGCGGGCCTGCACCTGCGCCTGCTTGCGCAGCACCGAGTCGCCGTTGTCACCATCGACCTCGGCAGGACCGGAGAAGTGCGCACCCTCGAGCGCGGGCTCCTCCTTGTGCTCCACGACACGCGGGGCAGCCTTGATCTCGATGCGCAGAACCGTGCGCAGGTAATCCTCGTACATGGTGTCGACGAGTATCTGGAACGCGCCGTAGGCTCGGTCTTGTACTCGACCAGCGGGTCGCGCTGGCCAAAGCCGCGCAGGCCGATGCCGGTCTTGAGGTAGTCCATCTCCTGCAGGTAGTTCATCCAGCGGGTATCGATGACGCGCAGCATGACCTGGGTGTTGAGCTCGCGCATCAGGTCCTCGCCCAAGCGCTCGGCTTTCATGTTGTAGCACTTCTCTACGTAAGCCAGGACATCGGCAGCTAGGGCCTCATAATCCTCGTCGGGGAACTTCGGCGTATCGATGTGGCCGGTGAGCTCCACAACCCACTTGCGCAGGCCCTCCAGGTCGCGCTCGCCATCGTGACTGTCCTTGGTGCAGAACTCCTGCACGCAGCGGTACACGGTATCGTGCATGACCTCGGTGATGTGGTCGGTCAGATCCTTGCCGTCCAGAATCTTATTGCGCTCGGCGTAGATGACCTGGCGTTGCTTGTTCATGACGTCGTCGTACTCAAGGACGCTCTTACGCATGGAGAAGTTGATGCTCTCGACCTTGTGCTGGGCGCTCTCGACAGCCTTGGAGATGATCTTGTGCTGGATGGGCATATCGTCGCCCATGTCAGCCGTGACCATCATCTTGGAGACGCGGTCCATCTTGTCGCCGCCAAACAGACGCATGAGATCGTCCTCGAGCGACAGGTAGAACTGGGTCTCGCCCGGATCGCCCTGACGGCCGGAACGGCCGCGCAGCTGGTTGTCGATACGGCGGGACTCGTGGCGCTCGGTGCCGATAACGGTCAGGCCGCCGGCGGAAGAACGCGCTCGCGCTCGGCCTTGCAAGTCTCCTTGGCCTCGGCGTTAAACTGCTCAAGCTGCTCGGGCGTTACGTCCTCCATGGTCAGGCCCTCGTACTCCAGGCGCTCGCGCACCAGCTCGTCGGGGTTACCGCCCAGCAAGATGTCGGTACCGCGGCCGGCCATGTTGGTAGCGATGGTCACGGCGCCATAGCGACCAGCCTGGGGCAACGATATGGGCCTCGCGCTCGTGGTGCTTGGCGTTGAGGACCTCGTGCGCGATGCCGCGCTTGGTAAGGGCGGCCGACAGTTTCTCGGAGCTTTCGATGGAGACGGTGCCCACCAGGACCGGCTGGCCCTTGGCGTGACGTCGCTCGACGTCGTCGGCAACGGCGTTGTATTTGGCCTGGACGGTGCGGTACACCAGGTCCTCGTGGTCAACACGCTGCACGGGCTTGTTGGAGGGGATGACCTCGACGGGCAGCTTGTAGATCTCGCGGAACTCGGCATCCTCGGTGAGTGCCGTACCGGTCATGCCGGAGAGCTTGTCATACAGACGGAAGTAGTTCTGCAAGGTGATGGTGGCCAGCGTCTGGTTCTCCTCGCGCACGAGCACGCCCTCTTTGGCCTCGATGGCTGATGCAGGCCCTCGGAGTAGCGGCGGCCTTCCATAATGCGGCCGGTGAACTCGTCGACGATCTTGACCTCGCCGTTGGTGACCACGTACTGCTTGTCGCGGTGGAACATGTACTGGGCCTTCAGCGCCTGCTGCAGGTGGTTGACCAGCTGACCGGAGAGATCGGCATAGATGTCATCGATACCCAAGCGGCGCTCAATCTTCTTAAGGCCGCGCTCGGTGGCGGCGATAGTGTGCTTGGCCTCGTCCATGACGTAGTCGCCCGTGGGCTCAACGTCCTCGGTGGCGGTGAGCATGTCGTGCGACACGTCCTCGCCGCGCTCAAGGCCGCGCACGGCACGCGCGAAGTCCTTGTAGGTGCTGGCGGACTTGGTGCCGCGCCCGAGATGATGAGCGGGTACGTGCCTCGTCGATCAGGATGGAGTCGACCTCGTCGACGATGGCGTAGCTGTGGCCGCGCTGTACGCGCTGCTCGGGGCGGGTGACCATGTTGTCGCGCAGGTAGTCGAAACCGAACTCGGAGTTGGTGCCGTAGGTGACGTCTGCCTGGTAGGCGGACGCTTGAGCTCGAGCGGCATGTTGTTCTGGAGCAGACCGACGGTCATGCCCAGGTACTTGTAGATGCGGCCCATCCACTCGGAGTCGCGCTTGGCAAGGTAATCATTGACAGTAACGACGTGCACGCCCTTGCCGGCAATAGCGTTGAGGTAGCCGGCCAGCGTGGAGACGAGCGTCTTGCCTTCGCCGGTCTTCATCTCGGCGATATGCCCCTCGTGCAGCGCCATGGCGCCGATGAGCTGTACGTCAAAGTGACGCATGCCCGTGATGCGCTTGGAAGCCTCGCGCACGGTGGCAAAAGCTCGGGGAGCATGTCGTCGAGCGACTCGCCGTTGGCGTAACGCTCGCGGAACTTATCGGTCTGGCCGCGGAGTTCCTCCTCGGTCATCTTCTCAAACTGGGGCTCAAGACCGTTGATCTGGTCGACGATCTTGTAGTAGCGCTTAAGGTCCTTATCGGATCCAAAGGACAGCAGCTTTGACATGAATCCCATGTGGTTTTCCTTTTTGGCCATCGCCCACGCCGTGCAGCTGCGGGCGAGTTAAACACAGATGATTGTACTTTAGCCAAACAAGGCGCGGCCTATACGGTCGACCTCGACCGCCACGTAATAACTATGACCAACCTGCCACAATGGGACAGGTTTATTTTGGCAAGTTTATCTGAGCAAACGCCGTCTCTCTGCCATTTGGTGCCACGGGGACAGGTTAGCTTGCACCAATAAAAAGAAAAGGGCCGCGCACCCAAATGGATGCACGGCCCTTATGCCATGAATGCGAGCGATTCCGCGGCGAGCTATTTACTCAGCAGCCTCGGTGGTCTCGGCCTCGGCAGCGGCCTCCTCGACGGGAGCCTCTGCGGGAGCTCGGCGGCCTGCTTGGCAGCCTCCTCGGCGAACTTAGCAGCACGCTTAG
>ENA-OQIM01000241-OQIM01000241.1-human-gut-metagenome-genome-assembly--contig:-NODE-241-length-19825-cov-1.729110_pt1 | contig 19825 bp, 27 predicted proteins | sample MGYA00242579_ERZ504744 | MGnify/ENA primary metagenome ERZ504744 (study PRJEB26092, sample SAMD00036441) | human gut metagenome | host: Homo sapiens | study: EMG produced TPA metagenomics assembly of...
TGAAAGAAGAGCTCGCTTGGCGCGAAGGCGAGTATCGCGACGAAATCCTTTCCAAGGTTTCCGCGGCACGCGCCGAGGGCGATTTGAGCGAAAACGGCGGCTATCAGGCCGTCGTGAGGCTCAGCGAGTAAATCAGGCCGCATCGAGGAACTGACCGTCAAGCTGCGCAACGCGAAGATTCTGACCGCGCCCAAGGCCGGCGAAGTCGGCGACGGTTCTTTGGTGACGCTGGATGTCAACGGACGTGAAATGGTGTACGTGCTTGGCACGCGAGACCTGTCCATCGCCACGGACTACAGCATCATCAGCCCGGAATCCCCGATCGCGCGGCCATCAACGGCGCTCACGAGGGAGACACGGTGTCGTATACGGCTCCGAACGGACGCGAGATTTCCGTGACCATCAAGGAAGCCAAGCCGCTCGCCTGAGTGATGTTCGTCATAAGCTGAATCTGATATTCCAGCGATATAAATACAAGGCTGGTTCACGAATACAACGGATGAACCAGCCTTTTCGTATATTTCGTCAAACTGCAATCAGATATGATCTGAACTTACGGCCATAGCTGCACGATCACCATGTAGATCGCCACCATATGGCATGCGTAACCGGCGACGGTGCCGCAGTGGAAAATCTCATGGAAGCCGAACACCTTCGGCCATGGATCGGGCTTACGTAGCGCGTATACGATGGCTCCGGCGATATAGCAGGCTCCGCCTGCGGCCAACAGCACCACAACCGCCGGACCGGCATATGGCGAAATCCAGAACAATCCCATGAATGCCACTCCGGAAACACCGAAAATAATATACACAATCACGTAAAGCCAGCGTGGGGCGCTGATCCAGATGACGTGAATGATGAGCGCCACGGTAGTGCAGATCCACATGCCCGCGATGATTGAATTGCGCCAGAACGGTTCGAGTGCAAAGGAGACCGGCGTATAAGTGCCTGCGATCAGCAGGAAGATATTCATATGGTCGATGCGTCGTAGCACATCCGTGACGCGAGGCGACCAATCGCCCAAATGGTAGCAGGCGGAATTGCCGAACAATACCAGCGAACACGTCATGAACACGGCGCAGGCCCACTTCAAACCGGTACCGTGTGCCAGGCAGATCAGCACGATGCCGGCCGCCAATGCCAGAGGAGTGGCCACGGCATGAATCCAGCCGCGCATCGCCGGCTTGGGGCGACCATGCACGTCAAGACGAATTTTACGTTCGATCTCCGCCGGAGTGATGCCTTCTATTTTCGCGGCACGAGCTTCGCCCTTGGCTATAGCCATTTTCGCCTTGCCGTCGGCCTTCTTGCGGATGTTCTCGGCCTTGTTGCGTGCCTTCACGCGAATAATATCGGCCTTGGCTTGAAGGGCCTGTTCGCGTGCCTCGGCGATGATCGCTCGTTTTTCTTCGATCTCTACGTCTGTGGGTTTCGCCATCTGCGTGCCTCCACTGTAAGTTACGGAACCGTAACCTACGTTACCGTAACTCATGGATATGTCAATATTGCTTTTCCTGCAATATGCGTCGTGTCGTGCAAAACCTCTGGTGTGATGCGTATGATGGAGCGCATGGCTGATTTCTCACATATCTTGACGACCCGTCCCGATTTCGATGACGAAGATCGTGAATGGCTGCATCATCTGGTCGCCGACTGGCAGGTGATCGCCGACCTGAGTTTTGCTGATCTGCTGCTCATTCTGCAAAATGGCGAGGGCAAATACATTATTGCCGAACAGTGTCGTCCATCCACGGTGATGAGCCTGAGGGCCGACGATGTGGTCGGCGACGTTGTCGAGGAGGAAATGAGCGCTGAATTGGATGCCGCGATGGCTTCCGAATCGGTGTTCCGTTCCACGGTGCTCCGCACTGTGGGCGAGTCCACGGTGTGCAATGTGTATGCGCCGGTGCGTCATAATGGCAAGACGCTGGGCTTGGTGGTACGTGAGACGAATATGGCCACCCGGGAGTCGAACGGACGTTACGAATCCGAAAGCATCAGCGCAGGTAAGCAGCTGTATGAGATGATTCCTCGCGGTCAGTTCCCATACCGCAATCCGATCATGAACCAGCGTCACAATGCGCGTGTGGCGGACGGCTTCATCGTGCTCACCGTCGAAGGTATCGTGCGATATGCTTCGCCGAATGCCATCAGCTGCTTCCGACGTTTGGGATCGGTCAGCACCATGCAGGGGGAGTATCTGAGCGAAATCGGCACCAAATGCTGCGCGAGAACGATCCCGTGCTGGAAACCTTGCCTCTGGTGCTCAGTGGCAAAGCCGCCGTCGATTCCGAACTCGATGCCAACAAGTCCGCGGTGTCCATGCGTTCGCTGCCGTTGATGGATGCCAATGGTCGCGTTGGCGCTGTTGTGCTATGTCGCGACGTGACTGAGCTTCGCCGTCGTGAAAAGGAACTGCAGACCAAGGATGCGACGATTTCCGAAATCCACCATCGCGTCAAGAACAACCTTCAGGCGGTTTCCGCATTGCTGCGACTGCAGGCACGTAAGACCAAGTCCGAAGAGGTCAAGAAAGAGCTGAAAGAGGCGCAGCGTCGTGTACAAACCATCGCCATGGTCCATGAAGGCTTGAGCCAGACCGCCGATGAAATCGTCGATTACGACAAGGTCATTTCCAGCCTGTTGAAGATGGCGGTGGATTTGGCCACCATGCGTGACCAGCATATCGACATCGACTTCATCGGCAGATTCGGCATGATGCCGGCGCAGGATGCCACGCCGTTGTCATTGGTGCTGACCGAGCTGATCACCAATTCCGTGGAACATGGCTTCGAAGGTCGCAAAGAAGGTCATATCACGATTTCCGTGGGACGCGGTGGCAACAACCTCAATGTTGTGGTCGAAGACGATGGCACGGGCTTGGCCAATGAGGAGCATGATGGTATGGCACGTTCCTCCGGATCCGGTTTGGGAACGCAGATCATCAGCACGTTCGTCAACAACGATTTCGGAGGCACGGTCCGTTGGGAGCCCCGTCGTGGCGGTGGCACCCGAGTAGTGCTCGATATGAAGCTGCGTGCGGCGCAGGAACGATAGGAAAGATACGAAAATGTCCGGTTGACCAGGGGAAGTCAACCGGACATTTTCGTTGTAAGTTGCTATTTATTCGCAGAGCGTATGCAATGATGGATCTTTGAAAATTTCAGATCTGCATCTGCATGGCTTGGGAGCGGCGGGCACGCATGGCACGGCGCTTGAGCGCACGACGTTCGTCTTCGCTCAAACCGCCCCAAACACCGTAATCCTGATTGGTGTCAAGCGCGCACTTCAGGCACGCGTCAATCACCTTGCAGGTGCGGCAGACGGCCTTGGCCTCTTCGATCTGCTGATAGGCGGCGCCTGTATTGCCGACCGGGAAAAACAGCTCCGGATCCTTGTCGCGGCATGCGGCCTTGGCGCGCCAGTCAAAAGCACTGCTCATATAATCGCCTTCCTCTTGCCATGTACGGCATGTAAGTCCGTTATTCAGATAACCACGAATCGCGCGACTTTTCAAGAGTCTTCGCGAAAAGAATCCCACGAATCGTTAAAAACCTTGGAATTCCACGCACTGAATAGGGCATGCTTTGGCCTGTTGCATGAGCACGCCACGACCTGGGAGGTATAGTCGTCGGCTGCGAACCCGTCCAGAATTGCGCCGGGAATGCCGAGCATCAGATCGTTGGAACGTTCTCCGCAGGGGAACGCCACACGAGTCGGACATCGGTCCAGCAGTGCGGAAATAGGTTTTTCCACCGCGGCAATCACTGTGATATTGGGATTGGCCAACGCCTCACGCAATTCGTTCGCTTCAGGCGCAGAGGAAAAGGGATTAAGCGCTTCGTCCGCATCATCCACAATCCAGATGGTTCGCTTATGCGACGGTAAGGGTTGCCGTCATCCGTCACCATGCCATGTTCGGTTTGCGTGTGAAACGAATATTGGCGTAACCCGTGTCATATAGCCAGCGTGCGCAATGCAACAGTAGATTGGTTTTGCCGCTGCCGTAGGCACCGATGATGGCGATATTCTGTTGGCTCACGTCAAGAATGGCGGTATACACCAATACGCCATCGTCGGCAAGCGCAAAGGGAACGTTATGCCATGACTGGTTTGATGGGATGGAAAGATCGGATTGCGTTGCATGTTGCGTGAGAGGCTCGGAAAACAGGAGATCGGGGCGTTTGCAGGCGTGGAATCGTGCGGCCGTTCCAATATTGCGGACAAGTCGGTTGACATCGCGCACCGCGCTGCATAGGAAAGGTGTGGTGTGTTGTCCGTCATTGCAATAGGCTGCACCGGGAATGCTGGGAGGAATCAGCGCTGCGTCACGTATGCCGATCAATTCGTTCGACTGCATTTGGTCTGTAACCCGTAAGCATATGCTCAGCGAGATATTGGCTTTCATGTCGGCATGGACTTGGCCCATGGGATATTGCGTGCAGACGATCAGATGCATGCCAAGGGAACGGCCAAGTGACGCAAGACGATTCAGCCGTTGCATATAGTCGGGCAGACGGTCTCGAAGCGCATGGAATTCATCGATGACCACAACCAGTCGTGCCGGAGGCGGACCAATTGGTCGAATCTGGAAACACGTTCGGCGCTGACCAGAGCCTCACGACGCACCAATTCCTGTTCAATGGCATTCAACGCGCGAATCGCGTGGAACAAATCAAGATCGCAGACATTGCCAACGGTGTGGGGAAGATGTTCCAAAGCGTTGAATGTCGATCCTCCTTTGAAATCCAAAAACACAAAATGCAGATCATCAGGGCTGTATTGCATGGCGAGCGACAAGCACCAACTGATGAGCAATTCCGATTTTCCCGAACCCGTGTGCCTGCGACCATGGCATGCGGTCCTGATCGTTGCAGATCCGTGCGAAACAAGCCATGCTCCGTGACTCCTATAGGGCAGGATGATGTGGAGGAAAGCCATGTTCGTGTGATGGTGCGCCAAGGCAGCGCGTCCTCGTCCAGAGCGTAGAACCGCTCGAAACACATATGGGGCATTGCGGCGAACGGCGAATGGCTGTTTTGCCTTGCGGTCTCCACCACCTTTGCATAGGTGGTGGAGACCGGTTCGTCATGCTGCTGCTTCTGATTGGAACGCAACGCCATGGATACCAGAGACAACGCGCTGCTGATGAGTCCAGGAGCAAGCATGGCCACATATAGCCATTGCCGTTGCGCGATCATTATGACAAGCATGACAAGTTGCGACAATACCGGCGCGGCCCAGCTGATGAGCATCAGCCGATCCTCATTGAATCCATTGGTATGCTTGCGCTTGGTTTTGCTGTTCATGCCGTCATTGTGAACAGCAGTGGCGGATGGACGCAAGCGAGAATCAGGTTGTGGTCGGAGGATATGGTTATCCACATCCTGACCACAACCCTCAGCTTTGCTGTTCGGCGAGCGTGCCTACAGTGCCAGCCCGATGGGTCCCCTTAGCCAATTCGGAGAACAGCTCGAGGTTCTTATCCTCGTCCAAGAGCACGCTTGAGCCGACACCATCAACGTAGTAGTCGGGATCGGTCCAATAAACGCTTCCTGAAATGCCTTGATCCCCAGAAGCGCTTTTGAACGCCAAAGCCATGCGCATCAGCGATGAGGTCGAAGCTTTCTCATCCACGGTTACGGAGCCCAACGCAGCCTCCGCAACTTTTTTGACCTTGCCGAAGTTCAGCAGCGTATTCTTGGACGCGCCCTTTTTCACTATGGCGTTGATGACCTGACGTTGACGGGCTGCACGTCCGAAATCGCCTTGTGCGTCCGCGTAACGCATACGAGAAAACGCAAGCGCGGTGGTGCCGTCGGCGGTATGGCAGCCGGCAGTCCAGTTCAACTGGGAGTACGGATCGCTTACATCCTGGTCGTAGCACAATTCGACGCCTCCTAAAGCGTCGACCACTTTGACCAGACCCCCGAATTGCACCATTGCCACGTGGTTGATTTTTTGCCCGGTGATGTCTTCGACTTCGTTAACCAGTTGTTTTGCCGTTGTACAGTTGGGCGACGGCGTTGATTTTCATGTAACTCTGGTCGATTTCCACCAAGGAATCACGCGGAATGGAAATCAGTGAGGAAGGTCCGGATTTCGGTTTGGTGAGTACCAGAATGGTGTCTGTTCTGAAACCGGTCACGTCTCCCGCATCGCCAATGGTGCCTTCGCGTTCGTCGGAACCGAGGATCAGCCAGCTTTCGCCAGCGGTATCGGCTTTGTTCGTCAACCAAGACTGTTTGTTGAGCTGTCCATCCACCCAATTCCATGCGGAGAATATCGACAGTCCCAAGGCGAGAATCACAGCAAGGAAAAACGCGAGAATGACCCGCCCCATATGTCGTTTTCTGTGGGGGAGCACGGCTTTCGCAGTGGATTGGTATCCTGTTGTGCTATTGCCGGACAAAGGTTGTCTGGGCGTGTTCTGTCGCGTTGTTCGTGCATGCCAGTGGGTATGGAGGAGGATCCTCGTACCTGCTGAGACGCACGGTGATTGTTCGGAGCTGAAGCAGGAGCAAACGATGCAGGAGACGATGATGCGACTTACGTGGTCTGCTGGTGGAGTTTGCGGCAGGACGGAAACTCTGTGGAGCGCTGGAACCGGATGGAGTTACGGATGATGGTTGCGCTGTACGCCTGCTGGCGTGCGGGGCACTTGAGCGCGCTGGCTGTGCGGCAGGCGAAAAACTCGGAATTGACGGAGAGCCGGATTGAGAAGGAATTGTGGATTTGTGAGGCTGTGATTCCGTCTTTTTCCGTCCTGCGGACGGGATGAAGCTCGGTGGTGCGGGCATGGGGTCCTTGCCGCCGTTCTCTTCACTCATACAATGTCCTCCAAAAAGAAATCCGTTCCTACACCATTTACACCGTGTAGGAACGGATTCGGTGAAAGCGGTCTAGTTCTTTGCGGGAACGGCACAAACTGTCGCGTTGAGGTAACGATCGGCAAGTCCGATGTACTGCCCGGTAAGAGCGTCATGGATGGAGCCATCTTCCGGATCGACGGTGCCACCGGTGTTCGGATCGATAAGCGTGCCATCGGCCTGCGTGATCAGACCAGTGACCGGATCAGGCGTCTGTGCGGCTTCCTGGGAACCCGTGTTGTCAGTGCCCGTATTATCCGTATTGTCAGTGCCATCCGTCGAATTATCGGAAGAACCGTCGGAATTGCCTGCGGTATTGGCATCCGTGTTCGCGTCGGATTCGTCGGAACCATAAATCGGCTTGTCCGCGCGCATCTTCTCCCATAGCGTCTCCGCCTCATCGGTCCAGACCGAACGATTCGGGTCCGACGGCGCGGATACTACCGGAACGGTCTGCGAATACAGGTTGGACAGATTGAAATCCTTGAGGCTCATGGCAAGACCTGCAAGCGCTGCGGTATCGGCCATGCCTTGCGAGATATAGAGTGATTGCAAGGCTGATTTCGCTAGCTGGTAGAGCTGTGCGGTGTCAGTAAAGAGGTTCTTGCTGAGCGCTTCGTTCATCAACTGTTTGATGAGGTATTGCTGTCTGGTTGTTCGTGATGTGTCGGATCCGTCTCCCAGACCATGGCGGGTTCGTGCGTACTGCGTTGCCTGGTGTCCGTCCAGATGGTGCAGGCCCTTGGTGAGTTGCAGGCTGGTGTAGGGGTCGTCGACGTCCTGTGGGATGCACAGGTCGACTCCGCCTACGGCATTGATCATTTTGACCAGTCCTGCGAAATCCACGACGATGAAGTTTTGAATGTTCAGTCCGGTGAGGCTGTTCACTGCATTCAGGGTGCAGCTTGCGGCTGAAGCGAGATCGCCGCCGGTCTGGTATGCGTTCGCGAAAATCGAGTTGAACATCACATTGTATTGCGCGGGAATCGTGCCGTTGGTCGTTTCGCACTGCGGTATGTCCACTAGGGAGTCGCGCGGAATGGAAACGAGATTGATTTTGGTGCGGTCCGCGGAAATCTGCGCCACCATTGTGGTGTCGGCCTGATGGTTGCCTACCACGTCGTCGAAGTTGCCTCCGACGGACTGGTTCTCTTCGCCATCGCGGGAATCCTGCCCGATGAGTACGAATTCGATGGGTTTGCCGGAGTTGGGATCGATGATCGAGGTGTTGGCGTCAAGTGAGCCTTGTCCGATGATTTCGACCGAATGGTCTTTGATGATGCCATTCACATCCAGCCATGTTGCGGCCGCTGCGGTTCCCGAGAACACCAGCATCGCCGCGATGACCGAAGCGACTATCGTCCTCGCACGATGCTGCACTCGATAGCCAAGGCTGTGACGCGGCTTTGCGTCTCGCAGTCCATTGACGTTAGGAAGCTTATCGCCGGCTGGTGATGTGGTCACGGTATCGCCTTCCTGTTTATACAAAAGATCACGCCATATCTCAACGCGTTCTAGAACATACCACTACTCTGTCATGGGATTATAGAGATGTTCCCCGATTTTCACGGATTCTGCTTCAGGCCCCCGTCGTTCTTGGAGTTACCATGTACCATATTTTTCTCGAATTATAGTGATTGACACGGCGGAAAACTTGACAAAAAGAAATTGCATGTGTGTAATTTAACACGACTAAAAGTGCGCATACGTATAGCAGGGGAGGACGCATGTGGGGCGTGATCGACGAGTCCTCCGATAATCCGCTTGCGGAACTGTGGGGTCTGTTCAAAAGCGATGATGATGTTTCCTGGCAGCATAGGCTTTATGTTCTCAGACTGATCCGGAAGCGTTCTTTCCTGAAAAGGGCGGATCAACCAGGGATGCCAAGCGAGTGTGCGCCCAGTGCGAGGTTCGTGAGCAATGCCTGAAATGGGCCATCGAGCATGATGAGCGTTTCGGCATTTGGGGTGGCATGAGCGAACGTGAGCGCCGTCGGTATAAGAAGGAACACAAGGAACGGGCATAACGCACGGCACACCCTGTGCGTACACTTGAAATTATGAATTCTAACGCCAGCAGCGATATCCAGGGAATTGTGACCGATCTGCTCAACAGCAGGCCGTACTCCCATCGGCAGGATGCCGATTCATCCGTGGCTGCGGTGATTACCGCGCAAAGCGATCTACGTTTTTTCTCATCCACTTTTGCCGCGGTGCTCGCACAGCGTGTGCTTCCAGGCACTATTATCGTTGCGGATTGCACCAATCAGGTTGAGCAGCTATGCAGATGACGTTTAGCGTTATCCCGTCGCCTGCCGGTGTGCTTACGGAAGTTCCCGAAAGCAAGACCATACGTGTCATTCTCGTAGGAGTGAAGGGTGCTTCTTCATTCATGAATGCCGTGGCTCGTGCAATGCAACAGATCGATCTTGACGACCGGGTCGGTGCTCTGTGGACATTGCATGACGATTCCAGCCGGCCGATGAGTCATGCCTTGAGGTGTTGCTCGATGCTTGGAAAACACGCCGACTGCGTCTTTGCTTGGCGCGAAACAGTTGGATTGGCAGGCGGAAAGCCTGCATAACGTCGGTTTGTATGCGGGGCACCACAATGTCACGTCTCTGGTGGTGGACGGTGAGCCGGATCAGGAACAGTATGATGGCCGGCAGGATGTGTTGGCTGTGTCGCTTTCCGGCGCGCTGGTTCCATTGGCACCTTGCGTACTTGGAAGGGTGCCGATCCATGGTTCGGCACGTTCGCCGAATCCACGGACCTGTGCAGGCGCATCTGCCTGGGCGGTGGCCGTGTGGTGGTGGTCCCGCAGGCGCGAATCGCCCATAGGAGGGCAAGATTTGAAGGCGTGCGTTCCAAAAACGGCCAACCTGTTGAAGATGAGGAAGGCCGCGTCGATCCGTATCTTGCGGTACGCGAGGCGAATACGAAATACGCGTATACGGACGTGCATCGTTCTTGGTGGCCGCTGCTGTGGATCTGGTCGATACTGAAGGCGTTGGGACTGGCCGTGCTGTGCCTGACGCGCAAACAGCCATACCATGCCTGTTGCGAATTGGCCCTGCCTTGGCGTTCGTTGCTCCACTTGCCGGGCGCATGGAGGCCCGTGCCCGATTGCGTGAGCAGAGTAGGGTCTCCTTGAAGGCATTGGCCGCATTGCAGACGACTCGTCAGCAGATCGGCCAATGGAACGATCGCAAGCGTGCGTTTCTTGACCAGCGTGGCACTGTGATCCTCAGCTCTTGCCAAGGCGCATCTGCGTAAAAGGCTCATGCGCAGGTGGGGGCTTGCCATCGCATCGGCGGTGATCGCCTTCGCATGGATCGTCTTCCTATATTGGAATGTGCTTCGGAGCGTATTCTCCGGCGCGTCGATATATTCTCAAACGTTGCTGCCGACCGATGCCAGTTTCAGCCAGTTGGTGCATGCCGCCACCACGTCGTGGGCGTATACCGCGGGAACGGGAATCAGCGCCCCGAGCGCGCCTTGGCTGCTGGTGCTCATGGTGGTTTCCGTATTCACGGCTGGCCATGTTGCGACCGCAGTCGCCGTGGTGTTCTTCTTGTCCGCTCCTTTGATGGTGCTGTCGTTCTGGGCTTTGGTGGAATCTTTACTCGGTCCGACACGGTGCGTTGCGTGATCGCGTTGGCATGGTTCGCCATCGCATTGTCGATGAACGTGTACAGCGATGCCGACGTGACGATGATGACGGTCATGGTGTTTCTTCCTGCGGCCTTCGCGTTTTCTTTCCGAGCCGTAGGCATGTACGTACGGAAGATCTGGTCAATCCGCAGGCTTCCGTGCAGGCCGCGGCGCTTGCGGCATTGTGCTTTATTCCCGTCGTCGCGGCCGAACCGCAATTGCTGCTGCCGCTGATGTTGTCGTTCCTTGTGTTCCTGATGCTTGTACGCTCCCATAGAACGACGCTGCTGCTGATTCCGCTGCCGGCCGCTTCCGTATGCGCGCCCACATTGGTCAACACGGTACGTTTCGCAGGAGCAGGTACGTGGCGTCAGATTTTTGGCAGTGTGATATTGCCGTCGTCTGCGCATGATGGGCATCCGATGATCGCAAATCTTTCGGATATTGTTTCCCGTGCGTTCGGCGTTGCCGTATCCGGCGAGATTTGGCAGTATGTGGCTGCTGCAATGTTGGCATTGATTGTGCTTCTTGCCGCGGTATCGCTGTTCCTGCCATTCGTGCTTCGCGTGTCGCGTATGATGTGGGTCGTGGCGATCGCGGGTCTTGCCACGTCGCTGCTTTCCGCCGCGGTTGTGGTTGCGGTCGATGCGGATGGCGCCGTGGCCGGTTCCGTGCTTCCCGGCGTTTCATTCACGATGATGGGACTGCTGTCTTGCGTGTGCATGGTCGCAGGCGGTGCGGTGCAACGTTTCGTCATGCTGTGGCAGAGGCCCACCGGCGATGTCGAAGTTGAGAGGAATGGCGCTTCTACTGGCATTATTGCCGGGCGTGCGGCACGAATCGTGCTGGTCATGCTGATTGCGGCGTCGGTTGTGGCGAGTGCTGGTTTTGATTATGTCGCCAGAGACCATAACACGGTTTCGACCAGTGATTCCGGTTTGCCGATTGTTGCTTCCGACTATCTTGCGCAGGATGAGGCGAGGCGTGTGCTCGCAGTACGCGCGGATAGTGCCGGTTCCATCAGCTACAATGTGATGCGCACCCGCCGAGGTGATTTGATCGACAGCTCTCCGGCACAGCGTGTCGAAGTGGCGTTCGGACGTTCCGATGATGCGAACAAGGCCATCGCCAAGGATTGCGCGCAGCTGTTGTCGAATGCTGATTCCGACGCCGTCGCCGATTTGAGCGAGTTGGGATTCGGAGGCATCTATGTGGTGCGCTCCGGCGAAGACAAGGCGCAAAAGGAGATAACCGATCAGTTGAGTTCCAATATCAGCGCTTCCGATGGCACGCAGAATGTCGTAAGCACTGATGCGGGAACATACTATCGTCTCACCATCCAAGATACGGCCAAGCAGCATATCGACCGCAAGGGATATCGACAGGCTGAATCGAGTGTGTGGCGTCAGGCATGGCTGTGGTGCATGGGTATTGTTCTCGCAGCGTATTGCTTGGTTGCGCTTCCGCGCATGAGGCGTCACGGTCAGGAGGAAGCATGAGCAAACATTCCCGTTCCAAAACGGTTTGGCGTGTAATTCTGGCCATAGTGTCGGTGTTGGTCATTGTCGCACTGGCGACCGTGGCCGTAATCTACCGCCCGACTTGGATTCATGCGGATTCGCCGGTAACGCAGCGTTCATCCGTATCCCGTACCGTCAGTCCGCGTCAGCTGGAAACATATTGTCCAGCACGAATGACGATAGCTGATACTGATGCGTATGGAGACAGCGAATATCAAGCGTCCAACGGCAATATCATGTCGTCGGCGCGTTATGCGTCCTTCGGTTCGGTGTTCCGCTCTTCCGTAGGGCTTCTCGGAGCTGATGAAGCCACTTCGTCATTGGTGTTGAACAAGGATGATGCCGGATCGGATGATGATATTTTCATGGCGTCCGGCACGGTCGATGACGGAGCCCAATTGCAGAATACCCGATTGCTGTCGGCTTCCGATGGAACGGGAGCGGCCTCTTCGGTGATGTCTTGGGCTACTGAGGGAGATTTGAAAGGCGTTTCCGCTGCTTCCTGCGTCGTTCCGGCTTTGAAGCAGTCGCTGATGGTGTCGGGCACCAAAACAGGCATGACCCAGCAGCTGGTCGTGGCCAATCCGTCGGCTAAGGCCACGTCGGTGAACATCAAGGTTTGGGGATCGACAAGTCGGGTGCTTTGGCATTGTCTACCGGTTCGACGTTGACGGTTGGCGCGGGCAAGGAATCTGTGCTGAACCTTGCCGCAGCAGCTTCCGGGCAGGATGCTTTGTACGTTACCGTGTCCAGCGTGGACACGCCCGTTGCGGCCGTGGTACGCACCATAGCCATGGATGGTCTGGTTGCAAAAGGATCGGATTATGCGGTTCCCAATACTGTTGCCGCAAAACATTGGCGATTGACGGACTCACGGAAGGCGATGCCGTCAACCTGTATGTGTATCCGTCTCGGCAGGCCGACGTCACCGTATCTTGGACGGATGACCAAGGTCTGAAGAAAACCAATCAGCAGACGCTCGAATCGAATCGCGTTTCGGTCATCGACCTGGGTTCGGTTCCCAAGTCGGCGACCGGACTTACCATCAGCGCCAGCGAGCCGGTATCCGTCGCCGCGAAGATCACCAATGATGGCGATGATGACCAGGCTGATTTCGCTTGGTCAACGCTTCAGTGCCGATGAGCGTCTCCGCCATGGCCGTGCCCGACCATGCCACGGCTCAAGTGGGCATCACCAACATATCGGGCGATGAGCGCACAGCAACATTGACGTCCTATAACAGTGTCGGAGATACTGTTGACCAGCGCGAGATTGCTCTCCAATCCGGCGCTTCGACAACGGTTGATCTGGCGGATATCAACGATGGAGACGTTGCGCCGTAAGCTTTGCCGATCCGGACCAATCAATGGTGTGGAACATCCGTATCAGCCAAAAAGACGTATCGGATGCGAAACTGGCGGAGGTGTCGATTATCGGCGCAACGGATCTGAAGGAAGCCCGCGAGCAGGTGCTGGCCAACCAGAACATGACCGTCGTGCGTTGATCACATACCCCAATCGGGGTCGATCTCTTCGGGACGGCGTCCATACAGTTCCGCCAAGCGCAACACCACTTCGTCGCGGATGGCGAATTGCAGGTCCATACGGCTTCGCGCATGCGATTGCAAAGGCATACGGTACAGCACGACGCGCGGCGGAATGCCATGTTCCGCGGGGAAAGACTGCGAGCCCAAGTGCGCAGTGGCCTCCCAAGTGCCGGGTCGGATGGCGGAACATCCTCGACCGCAAACTGTACCGGTGCCACCAGTTCGGGCCATGCATCGTTGAGCCTACGGATCTGAGCCACCAGCATGTCGTCGAACATACCGCTTCTTGTACGATAACGTGGAAGTCTGGTACCGAACATGGGAGTGCGGGTCCCACGACCATGACGGTTTCTATACACTGTTGATTCCCAAGGCAATTGATACATGGCTTCTACCATATCAGGGCCTTGCGCGAATCATGCGATAGCATATTGTTCATTGCATCGACACAGGAGGAAACGATCATGACGGATATTTCCGTGCCCTGTTGGAACGACGTGGATATCGAGGAATTGTGCAATGGAGTACGCCTTATCGCCTTCGATCTCGACAACACGTTGGCAAGGTCGAAAAAGCCAATGAAGGACGACATGGCCGAATGCTTCTCCGCATTGACATCGTTGATTGATGTCGCGGTGATCACCGGTGGCAAGTATGCATTGCTGAAAAGTCAGGTGGTGGAACGGTTGACAGGTCAAGCCAATCGGTCGCATCTGCATCTTATGCCGACCAGCGGCACCCGATACTACCGTTGGGGCGGATCGGATTGGGCGCCGGTCTTCGCCCATGACCTCAGCGCGGATGATCGTGCGAAAGCTTACGAATCGTTGGAACGCAATGCGCGCGAACAGGGTATCTGGCTCACGCACGTTTGGGGTGAACGTATCGAGGATCGTGGCAGCCAGATCACATTCTCCGCATTAGGGCAGCTTGCGCCCATCGAAGCCAAGGAGGCGTGGGATCCAACCAACGAGAAGAAGAATCGTCTGGCACGAGCGGTTGCCGCCGATCTACCGCATTTGGAGGTACGGCCGGGCGGCGCCAGCAGCGTCGATATCTCCGAAAAAAACGTCGACAAGTCGTTCGCTGTTCGAGAATTGGCCGATATTCTCGGCATTACGGTGGCGCAGATTGTTTTTGTGGGAGACCGTATGGATCCGGATGGTAACGATTATCCCGCGGCAAAGGCAGGCACCAGGGCGGTGAAGGTTACCTGTCCGAACGATACCGTGAAATTGTGCGGTGGAATCATCGCCAGTCTATCGCGATAGAACCTGTTGGGAGGTTTCGCATGAACTCAATGGCGAGGGCATGCTCGATGGTGGTTAATCTGCTGTTTCCCCGGGGCTGCGCCGGGTGCGACAAACCGGATGAAGTGCTATGCGAAGCTTGCAGGGCATTGTTTTCCCAGCCGACCGCACAGTCGTTTGACGGTGTGGCGATGCAACGCTGGTTCGCATGCGGATGGTACCATGGCACGGTCAGAAGGGCGGTTCTCGCGTGGAAGGATCACGGCGACGAGGAATGTGACCGTGCGTTCGCCGATGCGATATGCGCCCTTGCAAAAGCGTCTGGCGTTATTGACTTCGTTCGTGATAGGCATGGTTCATGCATGATGTTGTTGTGGTTCCCGCGCCTTCGTCTCCCGCTTCAATACGTCGTCGCGGACGTAAACATATGATGCCGATCGCCAAACATCTGGCAGGTTTTCTACGGGAGGAAACAGGCTGCGAGGTGACGGTGCGTGACGCGTTGGAGAACAGGGGGGTCAAAGGGAAATCAGTGCAGACCAGCGGTGCGGCGCAACGGTCGCAACGTTTGAAGGGGCATGTTTCGGTGTGTCCTTCGGTTTCCTTGCGCAATACGATGGTGATTCTGGTGGATGATATTGTCACGACCGGTGCGACCATGCGCAGTTGCGTCGAAACGATGCGGAAGGAGGGTGCTACGGTCGTGACCGTGCTTGCTTTGGCTCACACTCCGGCGGGAACGCAGAAGGTTGGCCCAACGCAAGCATGGTCACGCACGCAAGTGCAGTGACGTGAGAAATCCTCTATTCGTCATCCGTAACATGGTATTTCGGCAGAATGATTTCAAAATCGGCTCCACGCGGGTCATCGACGACCCTCACCGAACCACCGTGCAACTGGGCGGCCCAACGTGCGATGGACAATCCCAAGCCGGTTCCGCCCGATTCGGTGCCCGGACCTGTTTTTCCTTTGACGAAACGGCGGAAAATGTCGGAACGCGCCTCTTGCGGAATCTGCGATCCGAAATTGACGACATTGGTGACGATGGTGCCGAAATCCTTGTTTTCGTGTGCTTCGATAAGCACCGTGGTATTGTCCGCGGAATGCTTGAGCGCGTTCGCGATGATATTGGTGAACAGTTGGCGCAGGCGGTCCTGATCGCCTGCCATCTCGATATCGTCGGGCACATGCATTTCGATGTCATGCGCATGCCCGGCATCGGCGATTTCCAAAGGTTCCACGGTTTCGTCAAGAAAATCGGCGAAATTGAACATTTCGATTTGCAGGCTTGCCGCGCCGGCTTCCATGCGGGAAAGATCAAGAAGGAACGCGATCAGATCGGACAGGCGGTGCGTCTGATTGAGGATGCTTTCCAGATTTGATGGCGTAGGGTCGATCACGCCATCCGCCATGTTTTCGACCATGGCTTGAAGCGCTGATACGGGCGTGCGTAATTCGTGGCTTACGTTGCTACCATGTCCGGCGCATCTGTCGGCATGCTGAAGCTCTTCCGCCATTTCGTTGAAGGTGAGGGCGAGCTGGCCGACTTCATCGCGACTATTGGAGTCGACATGGACGCGCACGGTGTAATCGCCTTCCGCCATGCTTCGGCGGCGTCGCGCATTTGGCGCAGGGGAGAGGTGAGTCCTCTGGAGAAGAAATATGTGATTCCTAAAGCCACGGCGAGGGTAATGGGCATGGCGATCCATACGCTGAGCCCTACTTTGAGCAGGAACCACGCCATGATGAACGCAATGGCGGTGGAGATGGTGATCAGAACGCTCAATTCAATTTTGAGCGATGAGAACAAACCAATAGGACGTTCGGTTTCCAATGGATTCACCGAACGCCCTGGTTTTGTATCGGTAGTACGCATACCACCGAATTTTAGCGCATTAGTCTTGGACTTCTGGCGGTTCGAACGCGTAACCGACGCCATGCACGGTACGAATGGTCTTCGAACCGAGCTTATGGCGCAATGCCTTGACGTGCGAATCGACGGTGCGAGTGCCGGAAGCATCCACCCAATCCCACACTTCCTCGAGCAGCTTCTCGCGAGTGAGCACGGACTTCGGCTTGCGGGCCAGCGTGGCCAGCAAATCGAATTCCGTAGGGGTCAGGTGCACCTGCTTGCCATTGACGGTGACGATACGTTGCGCGGGATCGATGACCAAGGAGCCGAAATCGAGAAGCTTCTCGTTTTCGGAGTTTTTGGCGATGACCTTGGCACGATCTACACGGCGCAGCAACGCCTTGCAACGGGCGATGAGTTCGCGCATGGAGAACGGCTTGGTCATGTAGTCATCGGCTCCGGCACCGAGGCCGATGACCTTATCGGCCTCGTCGTCTCGTGCCGTCAGGATCAGCACTGGCACAGGGCGCTCCGCCACGATGCGTTTCGTGGCCTCAAGACCATCCATCACGGGCAACATGATGTCCATGATGACCAGATCCGGACGCAACGTAGTCGCGGCCTGAACCGCACTGGCGCCGTCGGATGCCACGCGCGCCGTCCAGCCTTCCGCTGTGATGCGCTGCGCGATGGCAGTGGCCAGTGTCGCTCGTCTTCGACCACCAGACGGTGCGTGGAGCCGTTGTGGGTTGTGCTGATGAGTTGAGCATAGCTTTCCGCCTTTCTCAGAGTTCCGGCTTCAAGAATACTGCTCCCAGTGCCGGAACGGTGATTTTCGCGGACCAATCACGTGAATGGTATTCGCCTTCGATCGCTTCGACCGTGCCATTGTGAATGCCGGAACCGCCGTAGATCTCATCATCGTGGTCAGCACTTCGGTCCACTTGCCGCCCTTGGTGAGCGGTACCTGATAGTCGGTCCATGCCTCGCCGGAGAAGTTCACCACAACCACCATTTGCTCTCCGTCCTTGCCGATACGCACGAAGCTGAGCGTGTTGTGATCGGCGTCATCGCTGGTGAGCCACTGGAAGCCGGCCGGGTCGAAGTCTTGGCTCCAAAGTGCAGGGGAAGCCTTGTACAGCGTGTTCAAATCCGCGACAAGCTTTTGCACACCCTGGTGGTCCGGCCATTCAAGCGCGGCCCAATCCACGGAACCATCATGATCCCACTCGCCGTACTGGGCGATCTCATTGCCCATGAAGGTGAGGTTCTTGCCCGGGTGGGCCCACTGGTAGGCGAACAGCGCGCGGACACCGGCATACTTCTGCCAACGTTGCCCGGCATCTTGCCGAACATGGATCCCTTGCCGTACACAACCTCATCGTGGCTGATCGGCAGCACATAATGCTCCGAATAGGCGTACACCATGGAGAACGTGATCTCGTTGTGGTGCCACTTGCGGTTAATCGGCTCCTCTATGCAGATACTGCAGGGTGTCGTGCATCCAACCCAGTGTTCCACTTGAGGCCGAATCCCAAACCGCCGGCGTCGGTCGCGCGGTGATGCCTGGGTAAGCCGTGGATTCCTCGGCGATCATCATGATGCCTGGATTGTTCTTGTATGCCGTGGCGTTGGCTTCCTTGAGGAAGTCGATGGCTTCGAGATTCTCGCGGCCGCCGTAGATGTTCGGATGCCACTGGCCGGCCTCACGGCTGTAGTCCAGGTACAGCATCGAGGAGACCGCGTCCACACGAAGCGCGTCGATATGGAACTCATCCAGCCAGAAGCAGGCGTTGGCCACCAGGAAGTTACGGACCTCGCGACGTCCGAAATTGAACACGTACGTGCCCCAATCCGGGTGCTCGCCACGAGTCGGATCCGGATCCTCATACAACGGCGTGCCGTCGAAGCGGCCCAGTGCGAACGCATCCTTCGGGAAGTGGGCCGGAACCCAATCCATGATCACACCGATGCGGCCTCGTGCAATTTCTCAACAAGATACTTGAAATCGTCGGGGCCGCCCAAACGCGAATCGATCGCGTAGTAGCCGGTCACCTGATAACCCCAGGATCCTGCGAACGGATGTTCCGCCAACGGCATGAACTCCACGTGCGTGAAGCCTTCCTTCTGCACGTAGGGAACCAGCTTGTCGGCAAGCTCACGGTAGTCGTTCACGTCCTTGCGCCAGCTGGAGGCGTTCACCTCATAGATGCTGACCGGTCCGTTATGCGGGTCGCTGGCCGCGCGTTCGGCCATCCAATCGGCATCATCCCATTCATGTGGATTCGACCACGATGGATCCGGTGCGCGGCGGAATCTCGTGGGAGCGCTCCATCGGATCGGCTTCATGGTCCATTCGTTATTGGCGTTGAGGATTTCATACTTGTAGATTTCGCCGGCCTCAATGCTGGGATGAACAGTTCCCAAATGCCGGAAGAACCAAGTTCGCGCATGGCGTGGGTACGTCCGTTCCAGCCATTGAAATCGCCGACCACGCGCACGGCATGCGCGTTTGGCGCCCATACGGTGAACGCGGTGCCAACCACCTGCTCGCCATCTACGCCTTCAGAAGAACCCATCGGATCGTCATAGCGGAGCACATGTGCGCCAAGTGCTCCCACAGCGCTCGTGACGGCCTTCGCCGAATAGATACATGTCCATCTCGCCGATGGTCGGCAGATAACGATAGGGATCGTCAGACACCACAACGGAACCGTCTTCATACTCCGTGCGAATACGGTAATCTGCACGCCGTACCCCTCTTCTGCTGCGGCGGCGGGAACGAGTGCCATGAAGACGCCATTGTATTCATGGATTGCGAGCGTTTGACCTTGTTCAGTGATAATCGTCACGGATTTTGCCAACGGACGCAAGACTCGGATCGTGACGACATCCGCATGCTTGCCGGAACCGAGGTGCCCGCCGAGCACCTCGTGTGGATTGTAGAACGTACCGTTGCTTACTGCATCCAGTGTGCCCTGGGGAACAGGAACAGCAACGACATCTTCATTGATCTTGGATTCTGTACGCCATGGCAAAAGTGTAAGCATGAAACGGAAGAAAAGTGGCCCGTGTCGCGCCTATTTTTCCGTTTTCCAAGTGTTTTTGTTCCAAGTCCATCCCTGATGGCCA
>ENA-OQIM01000243-OQIM01000243.1-human-gut-metagenome-genome-assembly--contig:-NODE-243-length-19750-cov-8.780003_pt1 | contig 19750 bp, 18 predicted proteins | sample MGYA00242579_ERZ504744 | MGnify/ENA primary metagenome ERZ504744 (study PRJEB26092, sample SAMD00036441) | human gut metagenome | host: Homo sapiens | study: EMG produced TPA metagenomics assembly of...
CGGCCGCGCGGAACGTATCGGCGGCGCCCAGCATGACCTGCTTGCCTTCGGAGACGAGCAGTCGGGACAGCTTGCCCGCGGTGGTGGTTTTGCCAGTGCCGTTCACACCGACCATGATGATGACGCTTGGCTTGTTGGCACCTTCCTTATTGGCATTGAGACGGCGATCCGTGTCAATGCCTACAAGCTTCAGCAGCTTGTCTTTCAGCGCGGCACGCACTTCGGCCGGGTCGGACTGGCCTGCGATTCGGGCATCGTTACGCAGTTCTTCAACTAGCTGTTCGCTGGCTTCCGCGCCCACGTCGGCAAGCAGGAGGGTGTCTTCAACGTCTTCCCAGTCGGCTTCGGAAAGCTGGTCCTTGGCGAGGATGTTGAACAGAGCTGCGAACGGATTGCCCGACTTGGACAGGCGCGCTTTGAGGCGCTGCATGCGGGTGCCGGCGGCTTCAGGGGTTTCGACGGCTGGGGTCGCGGATTCAGTTACGGCTGACCCGACCGGAGTTGGTTCAGTTGCCACTGGCGATTCAGGTGTGGCAGACGAAGTCGCGGATTCCACGGCTTCCGTCGCTGCGGATTCCGCGGTTTCCTTGGTTTTCTCAGCGTTTTCGGCACTTGCGGCGGCAGATTGCGCGGCGGACTTCTCCGTAGCCAAACGAGCATCGGCCTTCGCCTTCGCCGCTTCAGTGGACTTGTCCACGGCGGACTTGCGGCTCTTACCGAACCACCATCCGCCAATCGCAAGTAATGCCGCGATAACAACAACGGCGACAATCGCAATAATCACATTGGTATCCATGACTCCAGCCTAAAAAGCGCAACGGACACGCCACTCATCTCTGCCAGGGCAGGCAATGGGGCTATCCACGGGACGTGAAAAACTGGGCAATATGGCCAATACATCCAGAATGACGTCGTACCAGCGGCGCGAACAGCTTATCGAAATCGGTCGGTCGCTGTTCGCGGCCAAGGGATTCGAGGCGGTGAGCGTCGAAGAAATCGCCGCGACCGCAAAGGTTTCGAAGCCCATCGTCTACGAACATTTCGGAGGAAAGGAAGGCCTGTACGCCGTGGTGGTGGACCGCGAGATGCGCGCGCTCACCGACGTTCTCATCAACGCGCTGTCCGACCCGCAGGCGCATCCGCGCCAAATCGTGGAACGCACCGCGCTTGCGCTGCTCACCTACGTGGAGGAGAACGCCGAAGCTTCCGCGTGCTCACGCGCGATTCGCCGAAAACCGACCCGTCCAACTCGTTCAATTCGCTGCTTGGAGACATTGCCGTACGCGTCGAGGACATTCTCACCGACGCGTTCAAACGCCAGCATCTGCCGGCCAAAAGCGTGCCGTATTACGCGCAGATGCTCATCGGCATGACCGTGTACACCTGCCAATACTGGGCCGACCAGCGCAAGCTCAGCAAGGAGCAGCTCGCCGCGCACATCGTGAACCTGGCATGGTATGGCTGAGCCGCATGGAAGCCAAGCCGGAACTGCGCTACGAAAGCGAAAAGGCCGCCCGCGAGGCGGAAAAGCAGGCCGCGCGGGAAGCGAAGGCAATCGCCAAGCAGGAGAAGCAGGGCAAGAAGGCCGCGAAATCGCAGGAGAAGGCGGTTGCTGCGGGAGATGACGCGACGGACGGGACGACCGTGACGGACGGATCGCAAGCAGTAGGCAAATCGCAAGCGGCAGACGAATCAAACGAATCAGACGAGACGAACGAATCGCAAAACCCGCAAAGCCCGCACGAATCGCAAAAACAATCAACAATTGACGAAAACTGACATACCGTCACCCGAAATGACCCTAGGGGAAATTTCAGGTGCAGATTGCGTATTTCAGGGTGCCGTTTGTGTGCAAAACCGCGCCCCGGAACCGCACATGGTGCTACGTTAGTTTCGTTATGCTTTTGGCCGGAGCGGTCGGCCAGCCGCACGGCCCGACACGAGCCCGATCCGAGGAAGAATATGCAGGAGAAGAAGACGCTCACCTTCGTGGTGCCCGCGTACAACATGACGGAATACCTGGAACGGTGCGTCGAATCGTTGATCGCGTCGAAGCGCAACGATGACATCGAAGTGCTGATCGTGGATGACGGCTCGTCCGACGGCACGCTGGAGATGGCGAAGACGTTCGAGGCGCGCAATCCGGGAATCGTGCGCGCGATCCATCAGGAGAACAAGGGCCACGGCGGCGCGGTCAACACCGGCATCGCGGCGGCGAGCGGCATGTACGTGAAGGTCGTGGACGCGGACGATTGGGTAGGCCCGGAATCGCTCGAACAGGTCATGGCCGTGCTGCGCGGCGAGGTCGATAAGGACGAGCCGCTCGACATGCTCGTCACCAACTACGTGTACGACAAGGTGGGCAAACGCAACAAGCACGTCGTAAACTTCCGGCATGCCATGGAGCCCGGCAAGCGGCTCACTTGGGACGATCTGGGACATTTCGGCCTGACCGAATACATTCTCATGCACGCGCTGATCTACCGTACCGCCGTGGTGCGCGAATCGAAAATGCAGCTGCCGGAGCACACGTTCTACGTGGACTTCATCTACGCCTACCAGCCGTTCCCGTGGGTCAAGTCGCTGCAATACGTGGATACGCCGTTCTATCACTATTTCATCGGCCGCGACGGGCAGAGCGTGCAGACGGACGTGATGATCCGACGTGTGGACCAGCTGCGGCTCGTCAACCAATGCATGGTGCGTGCCACCCCCGAACGTGGTACGGTGCCAGACGGCCTATACCGCTACATGATTCATTTTCTTGCGATTGAAAGCTCCGTGGCGAGTGTCTTCATGATCCTGTCGCGCGAGCCGGAGAATTACGAGAAGAAGAAGGCCATGTGGGCGGATATCGAGGCATATTCGCCGACGATTTACAAGGACGTGCGCAAGAAGGCGATGTCGCGCGCGCTGAACCTACATGGTTCGCTCGGCCGGTTTGTGATTCGAAAGGGATATTTCGTGGCGGAACATGTGGTCGGGTTCAACTGATTTCGCGCGGGTTTCGCGGGTTTCGCAGGTTTCGCGCGATAGAGGGTTTACGCGATATTGCGTGAGTATTGCGATTATTGCGATCGGCTAGGCGCTCCTGTGTCCGTTTCTGGTGATTCGGACACAGGAGCGCTTCATTTTGATGCCTGTGTGTCCGATTCGGGAGAAACGGACACGGAAAGCACCAGCGGGCTTAGTTCCAGCGATCCGACATGGCGAAACTGTTGTGCATGAGATTGCTGGACGTGTACAGCACGTCGCCGAGCAGCTTCGTATTGCGCGATCGCAGGTATTCCGCCATTTCGTCGTTAGCCGCCGCAAGACGGGCCGGAACAGATGTAGGACTAGCAAGCCCATCGGAACCGGAATCAACCGCAGCACCAGACATAGAACCAGAACCGCCAACCGCAGAACCGGCACCAGAACCAGCGCCACCAGCCCCAGTCGCCGACCCACCAATCGCAAGCGCATCATCCGTACGTTCCACCAGACGGTGGCCGAAGGAACGGACATCTTCCGAGAAGCCCTCGACCGCATTGCTCGTCTCGTAGAAGTGCGCGTCGGCGAGCGTTGCAATCAGGCGGTTCGTCCAATACAGGCAGTCCGTGGAGACTTCCGGCGTGGTGTCGCGCAGATATGCGGGGGTATCGTCGACGTTCGCGTAGAACGGCGCGGACGTGGTGAATGCGCCGGAACCGTACGAAATCCACATGATCGAACGGCTTTCGACGGGCGCGTACGGGCGGATCTGCATGGCCACCATGTGTCCGGTGCGGTTGATGCCGATCGGACGGTAGCGATGGCGGCTTTCCTCAGTCCCCTGCGTGCCGTACGGGTCGTACGGGGTGCCTTCGAAGTGCGAACCGAGCAGGAAGTCGACATCCTCGACGGTCACGGCGTGCTCCGGTTCAAGGCACCATGGAATATCATCCGATTCGGGCGTGTGATTTTCCGCGTCGTCCAAGTCGAGATAGCGGTACATATACCAAGCGCGCGGCGTGTTGTAGATGTGGTCCTTCACGGTGGCGGTGCCGAATACGATGCGCGGATTGCAGTGGCCGCCGTTCATGCCGACTTGCATGCCCGACGCGCGGCCAAGATGATGCGTTTCGATGAATTCCTGCAGGTCGGCGCTGCACATGAATTCGCGCGCGTCGCCGAAGGCGTCGTCGAAATCGAAATAGTCGATGCCAAGCTGGTTGGAATAATCGCGCATTTGTCGTCCGGCACGCGGCGGGCGATCCAATGGTGTCCACCGATGGTTTCGACGTACCAGATTTCGTCCACATCGGAAATGATGATGCCGTTCGATTCGTACGTCCCGTATGTTTCGAGCAGTTCGGCCAGACGTTTCACGCCTTCGCGCGCGGTGTTGACGTACGGCAGCACGAGGGTGATGATGTCTTCTTCGCCGATGCCGCCTGGGGTTTCCGGCTTACCATTGGCTTCGTCGGCCGACTGCAGTGCGACCAGCGGGTCGGCGGCGAGCACGCGCTCGTTGACGGCGATGGTTTCGGTGGCGCTCATGGCCACGTTGCGTTCGTTGACGCCAGCTTCCGCAAGGATTCCACGATTTGGAAGCACGTTCGGTACGATGCTGTACCGGCATGGATTGTCGGGAAGGTCGATTTCAACGTGGCTCAGCACACTGCGGTAGTGCCGCGGCTGCTCCTGCGGTGCGACGACTACGAATTTCTTGGGATCGTAACGTCCCGAACCAGAGTCGTCATCTCGGGCGATGATGGTCGAACCGTCGTAACTTGCTTTTTTGCCTACAAGAATTGTGGTACATGACATGGTTTCGATTGTAGGCACACCAACACTCCGAGGCCATTTCGACGCCCGTCCGACGCCCGTGGTGGCGATTGGTCCGAATATGCTGTATACTGTGTTGCTGTTGCCCCTCTAGCTCAACGGTTAGAGCAGCGTCCTTTTAAGTCGTGGGTTGTGGGTTCGAATCCCACGGGGGGCACAGGTTCGAAGTCCTGGAAGCCGATGGTTCTCAGGACTTTTTCATTTGTTTCGGGATGAGGTCTCAGCACTTCAATACGGAACGCACCATATCGCGCACCCTCTTTCGCTCACGAATCGCAATTTCGGTCGATTATTTCGCGACGTGCGCCGAAAAGTATGGAAAATAAGGCGATTTATACCCCCTACCGCACTATGCGGCACCACCTTTCGCTCACAATCGTAAGAAAACGAGCGAAATCGCAATATGTGTTCCAAAATGAATAGCGAACAGCCCGCGGGCGATTCGCGGACGGACCATACGCATGCAACCGGCGTGGCGCAATCGACGATAATGATAGACTCGAATATATCGAACATTTGTTCGCATAGATTCGGTATTACGGGAAATTCCCCACTATATACAGTGGGCGAACGCACGAAACGCCACTACGGGTAGTGTATACTGATGAACGGCCTGCTCAGCCGGGCAAAATCAAAAAACGTGGCCGACAAGATCTTCCGCACCAAAGGAAGCCGATTGCATAGGGAGGAAAAGTAATGACCGTGACCGTCTTCACCAATCCGAACAATCCTCAATGCGAGGCCACCGAACAAGAGCTTTCCAAACTGGGAGTGCGGTACGTGGCGGTCGATTTGACGCAGAATCCGTCCACATTCGAACAGATCAAGGACGCCGGCTTCAAGCAAATTCCGGTCGTCATCTCACCGAATTCCTCATGGAGCGGACATCGCCCCGACCTCATCCGCCAGCTGGCGCAAAGCATCGCGGCGTAGGCGCGGCAACAGCAGTCAAGCATCCAGACAGCCGGAAGGCACGAATCCCAAACGGCAATAATCCGGAAGAATCAAATCCCCCGCGGCAAAACCCGCAACAAAACCCCACTGCAATCGTCCGAAATCGTTCAAAATCAGCCACCCAAAGCAAAGCGGCCAGCCGGAACATCGCCCGACCAGCCGCTTAGCAAAACCCGCAAAACGCAAAAACCAGCCTACATACGACCGGCAGTGGACGGGTCGATCTTCATGGTCTGGAATCGGTGGGCCATGAAATCGTCATTGAAATACGTGGCGAAGAACTGCGAAACGGGCGAATTCTGCGCAACCCCAGCCATGCGGGAATACCAAGCATCAAGGGCCATCAGCGTCATCACACCGTCGACGAAAAGGAAAATGAAGCAGACCAGCGTCAGCGAATAGCGAATCTTCCACGGAATACGCTGGATCAATCGCAACAATCGCGGCAAAATCAACTTGACCCAAATCAAGCCGAGGATACCCCAGAAGAACATGTATTTGCCGGACGTACGCCCGTCAATCGAAAGCCATTGCCCCGTGTAATCCCATGCGCGAATACCGAACGCGGCCTGCATGAACCAGCTGGTGAAATATTCGAACGCGCCACCGATCACCGCGCTTGAGCAGAAAATCAGCAACCAATTCGACTGCCACAAATGGTTGAGCAACACGGTGACGATCACCACGCCGAAGCCGTAAATCGGCGAGAACGGCCCCCACAGGAAGCCTGCGCGATCCTGGTATTCGCCGAACAGCACGAAATGGTAGATGGTCTCGATCACCAAACCGAACACACAACCGATGGCGAACAACCAGAACAAATTGAAGAAATCCAGCGAAATATAGCCCTTGCCGGTCAAATCGCGGCCAGCCATACCCTGGGAAGCGGCGTCTTCGTATGCGCTACGGGCATCCATACGTCGCAACGCGAACTGGAGACGACGTTCCTCACGCAGCGACGGATCGGCAGTGACATGCAGGGCTATGAGCACGACAAGCTGGATAGCCGGGCTGATCAAATTCACACCAAGTCCCTGCAATGCCAGCGACAGCAAGCCTTCGGCAAGGGTGAGCGGAATCATCAGATACGTCCATTGCGCGATATGCCGACGCTTGTTCATAATGAGCATCACGCCGAACACCGCCAGACACGCGGTGGCGACCAGCAGCACAGCCGCGTGAACCACCGACAGAATCGCGGTGAGGCTGAGCGCATCGAACGCCACTTTGCCGGAAAACACCGCGCGAATCGAGTACAGGCACGCCAACACAATGAACGGCAGCGTCACCACGCCTTCAATAAGCATGACGATGCGTAAATGCGAACGATTAACGGCAGACGACGGTCAGCGGGATTGCCGACTTCGCCAGTGCCCTGCTTTCCGCCTTCTTCGATAGCCGCGATTTCGGTTTCGGCGGCAATCGCCTTGATTTCTCCATCCGTCTTGCCCGCGGCGGAATCCTCGGATCGTGATTCAGATTGTGCGGTTTCGCTCATATGTCGCTCCTTCCTTCAGCCCACGCTACCAAACGTAGGCAATATCCGCCGCAAGAAAAGCGGTTCAGGTGCGATTATTGGCGGACGCGAGCAAAAGAGGGGGACGTCAGCTGGCTGCAATCGCCATTCGCACACCACCTTTCGCTCACGTCCGCAAGAAATGGCGATGTATAGCGCATCGTGAGCGAATGGGGGTATAAATACGGACGGAAAATAGCGATTTATTACCACCTTTCGCTCACGGACATACAGAAATGGCGATTTGTCACGGACGTGAGCGGAAGGGGCTACGTCAGCCGGCGATGGTTTTGCCGAGGCTTTGCCGCAGTACTCGACCCGATTTCCGTCATCCATGAAACGCGATGGCGATTGTCCAAGAGCACGGTATACGATACGAACCGCGTAGCGCTACGGAACACGTATCGCCATATAAGGGAATTGATTCGCCAAACCGGAGAGACAATGCACAACGTACTGCAGATCCTGCGCCGTGACTTCAAACGATTGGTCACCGTACCCGCCGCGTGGGTGATTATGATCGGCCTGATTCTCATTCCCCCGCTATACGCATGGTTCAACATCTACGGGTTCTGGAATCCCTATGCAACACGGACAGCATCAAAGTGGCCGTGGCCAACATGGACGAAGGCACAGACAACGCGCTGCTTGGCAAAGTCAATCTCGGCGATCAAATCGAAGGCACGCTGAAGAGCAACGACCAGCTCGGCTGGGAGTTCATGGGCAAAGCCAATGCGATGGAAGCGGTGGAGTCGGGCGACTGCTACGCCGCAATCGTCATCCCTTCCGACTTCAGCGAAGATCTGGCCAACGTCGTCACCAACAGCAAGCATCGCCCCACGCTCGAATATTACGTGAACGAGAAGGCGAGTCCGATTTCGCCGAAAATCACCGACCAAGGCGCGACCGTGGTCGACCGCACCGTCAACAACACCTTCGTCTCCACCGTCAGCGACGTGCTCGTCAAAGCCGTCAACTCGGCCAACGGCACCATCAGCGGCAACACCAACGCCATCGCCAACGAAACCATCGGCGAACTCGACAACACCAAGCGGAACGTAGGCACGATCCGCTCCGCAATCGCGGATCTCGACACCCAGTTAGCCAATGTGCCACAGCAGACAAAAGCAGCACGCAATGCCCTGAACGACGTGCAGCTGGCCGCGGCGAGCGCAGGCAGAGGACTAGCAGGCGCATCCACCGCCATCGGCACAGCGCAAACCCAGCTCAACACGCTTTCGTCCAACGCCAACAGCGCGCTGGAAACCGGATCCGGACTTGTTTCCCAAGCGACGGCGCAATCCACAGCCAGCATCAACCAGATCTCGTCGGCGGTATCCGCGGCAAGTGGATCGGCACAGCAGGCGGTGACCGGCATGCAAAACATCACCGACAGCAATGCGAAACTGCTCGAGAAGCTCAAATCCGCCAGCGACAACGCGCAATACCAGCAAATCATCAGCAAACTGGAGAATACCAACAACACGGCAGCCGGAACACTCGCCGACCTCAAAACCCTGAGCGAGAACACACAGGCCACAGCCGGCAGCGTATCCAAACTGTCCACCGATTTCAACATAGGCACGCAGAACTCGCTCAAAAGCGCAGGCATGGCGCGCAACGCCATCAATTCAGGCGCACTGCCGCGACTGAATTCCGCGCTGGGCTCGCTGGCTGGGACGGCCGGAACACTTGCCGGCACCGTGACCAGCCAGGACAGCGTGGTCAGGCAAACCAACATCGTGCTCGACCAACTCGACCAAGTGGCGTCAGACGCCCGCATCGGCCTTGAGCAAACCGACCAGCAGCTGGCGAAGATGGAGACGAAGCTCACCACCGTCAGCACCGACCTGAAGGCGCTGGGCACTGCGGATCTGCTCGCATCGTTGACCGGCAGCGGTTCGCTTGACGCGGATAAGATCGCCTCGTTCATGGAGTCCCCGACCGTAATCGACACGAAGAACGTGTATCCCGTCAACTCCTACGGCTCCGGCATGGCTCCGCTGATGACCAATCTGGCACTGTGGGTGGGCGCGTTCGCCTTTGTAGTGATCTACAAAGTGGAGGTGGACGACGAGGGGCTTGAGGGTCTCGATCCGACCGCAACCGAAAAGTATCTGGCCCGATACCTGTTGCTCGGCACGATGGGCGTCATTCAAGGCGCGATCTGCACCGTTGGCGATCTGATACTCGGCGTGCAGACGGCTTGCGCGCCACTGTTCATACTGACCGGCATGATCACATCGCTGGTATATCTGAGCATCACGTACGCGCTGTCCACCACGTTCATGCACATCGGCAAGGGCCTGTGCGTGGCGTTGGTGATCGTGCAGATTCCAGGCGCTTCCGGCCTGTATCCGATCGAGATGATGCCGAAGTTCTTCCGCATGGTCTATCCGTTCGTGCCATTCAGCTATTCGATAGACGCATTCCGCGAGACCATCGCCGGCTTCTACGACGGCCATTGGACCAAGGCGATCGGCACGCTGCTGCTGTTTGCCGGCATGGCGTTCGTCATCGGCCTGGTGGTCCGTCCTCTGTTGGTCAACCTCAACCGACTCTTCGCCCGCGAAATCAAGGAAAGCGACATGATTATCGGCGAGGAAGTGGAGCTTCCGGAACGCGGATACAACATGTCCCAAGCCATTCAGGTGCTGGCCGACAAAGGCGGCTACCGCGAGGTGATCGAGGAACGCGCAAGTCGGTTCGCGGAACTGTACCCGAAACTCAAGCGCGGAGCTCTGGTGATCGGATTCGTAGTTCCGGTAACTCTGGCGGCGGTGTTCTCGTTCACCAACGGAGAGAAAGTGGTGGTACTGGCCACGTGGGTCGTCTGGATTCTGCTCATCATGGGCTTCCTCATGGTCATCGAATACATGCGCGATAATCTGAACCGTCAAGTGGAGCTCGGCCATTTGAGCGATGAATCGATCCAATCCATGCTGGTGGAGCGCCAAGCGGCACGCATCCGTCGCAAAAAGCGGGCGCAACAGGAACGGCGGAACAGACTGCTGCGCAAAACGCGGAGACGCACCAGCGGCAAACGCACGACATCCGATAATCGCAATACCAGCGTCATCAAAGAAACGACGGAAAACGTGACGGGCGTCAACCACAATGAAGATGACGGAATCGCCATACTGGTGCAGAAAATGCAGACGACCGGTCCAAGCGCCGCCGCGAACGATGCCGCCACGGACACCACCGAGACTACCGAGACCGCCGAGACAACCGAGACAACCGAAAACACCGAGGAAAGGAGCAACGCATGAAAACCATCTGGAAACTGTTCGTCGGCGACATCCGGCGAATCACCAGCAACGTCGTCTCCATCATCATCGTCATCGGACTCGTTGTGATCCCCGGCATCTTCACATGGTTCAACGTGGCCGCCAGCTGGGACCCGTTCGCCAATACCGGCAATCTGAAATTCGCCGTAGCCAATGAGGACGACGGATACCGGTCCGACCTCATTCCAGTGAAGATCAACATCGGCGACCAAGTGGTTAACACGCTGCGTTCCAACGATCAGCTCGACTGGACCTTCACCACCAAAAAAGAAGCCATCAACGGCACCAAATCCGGCAAATATTACGCAGCTGTGGTGATTCCAAAGAACTTCAGCACCCGTATGATGACGTTCTTCGCATCCGATGGCAACCACGCCGAAATCGCCTACTACAACAATGAAAAGAAGAACGCCTTGGCTCCGAAGATCACAGGCCAAGGCGCCGATACGGTCAGCGCGCAGGTCAACGAGACGTTCTCCGAAACACTGACCAGCACCGCGCTGAGTGTGGCATCGCAACTCGCCAACCAACTCGACAAGCCAGCCGCGCAGGAACAACTCACGCAGTTCAACGGCAATATCAGCGACTTCGCGGAAACGCTCACCGACGCTTCCGGAACGCTCCGCACGTTCAGCACGCTGACCCAAAGCGCACGGCATCTGCTTGAGTCCTCCGACGGTCTGATCGCCAATGTCAGCGGCAATGCGAAAAGCGCAGGAACAACACTCAAGCAAGCCGGCAGCGGCGTGGAGGATCTGACGGGCGCGTTGAAGACCGGCACCACCGCGCTGGGCACGGCTCTGACTGATTCCGCCAACAGCTTCACAGCCATGGAAGCAGATGTGGACAGCCTATTCGGCAATGCGGGCGCGCAGGCCGGCAACACCGCCACCGCATTACGCAACCAGGCCACGAACATCAGCAAGCAGGCGCAAAGCTACCAGCAGATCTATGATTCGCTCGACGCGCTCAGCGCAAACGAAAAGCTGCCGGAAGCGGTGAGGAACGCCATCGACCATCTCAAAACCAACGTCGGCACCACCATCACACAGCTCAACGACCTAGCATCGGCGCTGAATGGCAGCGCCGACAACATCGACGCCAAAGTAAGCGATACCACGACCGAACGTGCGGAGATCAAGAAACTGGCGCAGCAGGCGGCAACGTCCGTCAGTGGCATCAAAACCGACTATGAGAGCCAACTGAAACCGCAACTTGACGATATCGCCACGTCCATTACCAGCACCACCACCGCGCTCAATGCCACAGCGGCCGATCTGAAAGGCGCGCTGGGCAATCTGAACGGCACCACCAAGACCGCGGATAAGAATCTGACCGCCATCAGCAGCGTGTTGGATTCCACCGCCGATAGTCTGGCCGGCGCGGGCAAAAACTGGGCGCATTCACAGGAACATTGACCGATGCGCTGAACAGCGGCGATATGAGCGCCGTCAAAGATGTGCTCAGCGATAATACCGACTCGTTGGCCGCCGCGCTTGCAGCCCCTGTAAAAGTGAAACGCAACGCGGTGTTCCCAGTCAAGAACTTCGGTTCGCAGATGGCACCGTTCTACACGATCCTGCCGCTGTGGGTCGGTTCGCTGCTCATGGCAGTGACGCTCAAGACCACCGTCTCGCGTAAGGTGCGCAAGGAACTCGACGACCCGAAACCGCATCAGCTGTTTCTCGGACATTACGGTGTGTTCGGCGTGATCGGACTATTGCAGAGCACGTTCTCCTTGGGAGGCAGTCTGCTGTTCCTCCATGTCCAGGCGGTGCATCCGCTGCTGTTCATGCTGTCCGGCTGGGTGAGCAGCCTAGTGTTCTCGTTCTTCATCTACACGCTCGTGGCCAGCTTCGGCAACGTCGGCAAAGCCATCGGCGTGCTGTTTCTCGTCATGCAGATCTCCGGAGCGAACGGCGCATATCCGCTGGCCGTACTGCCGAAAATCATCAGCGGCATCAGCCCGTTCCTGCCTGCGACGCATTCAATCACAGCAATGCGCGCGGCGATCGGCGGAATCTACAGTAACGATTACTGGTTTGCGATTGGCGCGCTACTGCTGTTCATTCCGCCGCTGCTGCTGATAGGCCTGCTACTGCGCATTCCACTGGTCAAGTTCAACCATTGGTACGTAAGCAAGCTGGAAAGCACGAAAGTGATCGCGGCATGATGAGAGGAACCACGCAAGAGGTCACGCGGAAGACGGTGCAAAAAACCACGCAGGAAGACGTCGGCACAGCACGTGGCCGACGTGAGCGATTACGGGAGCAAACCGACCGCAAAATCATGAAAGCCACATTGGGGATAGTGATTTCCGATGGTATCGGAGCGGTGACCATCGAAGAGGTCGCACGACGTTCGGGGGTAGCAAAGACCACAATCTACCGACGCTACCGAAACGCCGACGATTTATTGCAACGCATCCAACCGGAAGTTGCCGGACTACCGAATTTCAACGATTTGAAGCCGTCGCGGAACGGACTGGCCACCATGCTGCAACGCATCCAGGACTGCTTCGACAGCGAACTCGGATTGAAAGCCGTGGGCGTGGTGCTGTCTTCCGACAACGCCACGCTGAAGGCGATCGCAGCACAAGTGCTGGCGCCGGCCGAAAAACGGTTCGTGGGGTTCATGGAACGTGGCATCGCCGACGGAGTGTTTCAAAACCGTTTGGACTACACGTTCCTGTTCAGCACGGTGCTGGGTTCCATGCTGGCTTGCAAAGCGTTGGCGGGGCAGGAAGCCGGAGGGGAACGGCAATCCGGCAAGGAACGCAAGTCTGATTCCTGGGCCGAGAACATGGCCACGTTGCTCTGGCCGAACGTATGCGCCGAATCCGCACGGTAACCACAGGAAAACCGTCCGCACCGACGCAAGACGGGCATGCCGTGTCGGTTTCAGAAGGATGGGCTATTGGATTGACGCTTCCTGACGCGCCACTTCCAACGCCTTGTTGAAGGCTTCGGAGGTCCAGCTGGCGCCGGCGAGCTTGTCTACTTTGAGATCCTTCAACGGCTTGCCGACCACCGCATCCGGTACGGCTTTGGCGAAGTCGTTCTGATGCTTTTTGGAGATGGACGTGAACGGATGCCCAACGATTTCCACGGCCGTCACGTTCTGGTCCTTAACGGTCAGATGCACGTCGATGGTATCCTCGCCGACCGGCCCGTACTGGCCGTTGATCGAATAGTCGCCATCCGCGTAGTTGCCGGTGTCCTGCTTGTCGGATGTTGCGGAATTCGCGTCGGCACGGTTTTTGGTGGCGTCGCCGTCGTCTGCCGTGTCGCCGGACGCCTTGCCGTCAGTTTTCGACTTCTCTTCCTGCGATTGCACGCTTTCGCCGGAATTGCCGGCGTATTCGTCGTCCATCGGCGTGGCTTTCGGTTCGCCGCATGCCGACAACAGCGCGATGCTCGCCGCGGATAGCGCGATGACTTTGACTGCGTTCGATTGTGCGGTGCTCATGCGCGCTCCCCTTCCGTGCCGTCGGCGTCCGCGTCCGTATCTCCGGTTTTTGCGGCCTTCGTAGGGTCGGCGAACAAAATCGCGACACCGCCGTTCTGTGCGCCTTCCTCGGCGGAACCGGTGTGCGCAGGCTTGCCACCGGCCGCCTCGTACGCACGTTTCGCCTCCTCGTCATTCCACTGTTCACCGACGAGCACACCATGGTTGAGCATGATTTCGCGTTGCGCGCAGGAGGCGACGAGCGCATCGTGCGTCACGACGATGATCGTAGTGCCCTGCTCGTGCAGCTGACGGAACAGGTCGAGCACGATCTTCTCATTCCTCTCATCGAGATTGCCGGTCGGCTCGTCGGCGAGAATCAGCTTCGGGCAGTTGATGAGCGCTCGGGCGATGCACACGCGCTGCTGCTCACCGCCGGACAGCTGGCCGGGCAGGTGATGCGCACGCTCCTTCAATCCCACTCGTTCCAGCGCTTCCATCGCCTGCTTCTCATCGACTACAGAATGGTAGTATTGCGCCACCATCACGTTCTCCACCGCCGTCAGATGCGGCACGAGGTAAAACTTCTGGAACACGAGTCCTATCATGTTCTTACGCACATCGGCAAGCTGGCGGGCGTTCAAATCCTCCAATCGCCGGCCTTCAAGCATGACGGAACCCTTCGACGGCGTATCCATGCAGCCGATCATGTTCATCAGCGTGGTTTTGCCGGAACCGGACGAGCGACAATCGCCAGCCATTGCCCTTGCGGAACGGTCAGACTCAGGTCGTCGACGGCGTGCAGATCGCCGTAAATCTTGGAAATGTGGTCGAGTTCCAGCAGCATATGTTCGTTGTCCATGATTATTCCTCCCTCAAAACGATGGCGGGTCGATACGGGTGGCGCGGCGGACCGGCGGAATGGAGGCGATGACGGCGATCGCCACGCTCAGCAGCAGCGATCCGGCGCCGAGCAGCCAGTCGAAGCCGATCGCGCGACCGAAGACGGTGGCGCACAGCACACGCGCCAGCACATAGCCGATAGCAGTGCCGAGCAGACCGCCGATCAAGCCGTAGATGCCGGATTCCACGTAGAATTCGACGCCGATGGCGCGTGAATCGCGCCGAGGGCTTTGCGCAGGCCGATTTCGTTGCGACGCTGGCTCACGATGGAGCTGATGGTGGTGCCCACTCCGACGAGCGTCAGCACGAGCACGACGAGCGAGACAATCCAGAACAGGGTCTGCAGCATGGCGATGATGCGGGTGTCGGACGAGGTGATTTTGGTGACGGTCTGCGCTTTGACGGCAGTGTTTGTATTTTTGTTGATTCTGTTGACGATGGCGTTCAGCTCATCCCCCATGGCGTTCACCGAGTATTCGACCACGTCGGCGCCGCGCTCGTGGCCCGCAAGTTTGGACACGTCCGCGGTAGTGGCGTAGATGATGGAATCCTCGTTGCCGCCGGTATCGACGATGCCAGCGATACGGAATTCGGTGCCGTTGTTATCCATGATGTCGGACGAGACGCGGCCGTTTTCCGTGGCTTGCGTGGTCTGTTCGCCTTGCGTAGTTTGTGTACTCTGCGTGCCTTGCGCGGACGATTCTGCCGTTTCAGTTGATTCGTCCGAATCGGATTTTGCGGACGCGGAAGAAGACGCTGAAGCAGACGCGTCGGCGGCGCGGTAGCCGATGGTGACGCGGCTGCCGACCTTCACGCCGAGCGCGTCGGCGACGTCGCGGCCGACCATCACGTTGTCCGAGCCGGGCCAATCGCCCGTCACGTTCCAATGGCGATTGAGCGCGCGGACGGCTTTCACGTCCACGCCGGCGATGGTGTACGGCGCGGAATTGATGCGCACGCTCTCATACCGGTACGCAGCTGATTTCACGCTGTGTCCGGCGCCGATGAGCGCCGTCACGTTGCGTACGGTTGCAGTATCGATGCCTTGCGATTTGCCCGTTGCGGACGCGGGCGTGACGATCAGGTTCGCGCCGTACGCGCGCATTTCCTCGTTCATCTGCTGCGGCACCGCGACGCACACGGATGCAAGGCAGAACAGCGTGGCCGCGCCGACGAGCGACGCGATCACGGCCATCATCGCACGGGAGCGACGGCGGAACACCGCGCCCCACAGCATGGTGAAGAACATCTTGCGATTCGTCATCGCACACCCCCTACGAAAGCCAAGCACAACTCACCTACCATGCAGCACCTCCGCCGGACGCAAGCCCAGAATCGCCCGAATCGACGAAAGCGAGGCCACGAGCACAGTGACCGCCAGCAACACGAAAACCAACACGAACACCATCGGACGCATGGTGATGCCCGAGCCGAACACCACGTGCCCCACGATCTGTGCAACGCCCGAGCCAAGCAGCGCACCGGCAATCGCACCAACCAGCGAAATCACCGCCGTTTCGGCGAGCATAAGGCGCGAAACCGCACCGTCCGTGGCGCCGATCGCCTTCAACAGCGCCAATTCCGAACCGCGTTCGCCAATCGACGCGGCCATCAGGTTTGCCACGGCGATCGCGGCGGCAACCAGCGACAGCACGGTCATCAGCACCATCACCGCCTGCGTCTTGTTCAGCACATCGCCCTGCAGCGCGGCCACCTGGCGCACCTGCTTGGCCACCGCGCCCGGCAGCACCTCTTCGATCTGGTACGCGATCGACGACGGATACGCGGTGCAATACCACGTCTCCCACTCGTCCTGCGTGAGCGCGTTCGGATTCTTCGACGCCTTGCGCGCGAGGTCGTTGTCGGGCGTGGTGAGCGCCTTGACTTCAATCTTGTCGATGGAATTCGGCAGATTCGCAAGCGTTTGCGCGGCGATGGACGGCATATAAATGGCGCTGTTGTCGGAATCGCCCGAATCGAAGATGCCGACGATTTTCACTTTCACGCGATTGCGTTCGGTGGAGGATTTGCCGGTTTTCCCGGTACCTCCGTTCGTATTGTCGTCCGCACCGACGGCGATCGTCTTGTCGAGCGTAACGCTGTCACCGACGTTCACGCCCAGTTTCGCGGCGAGCGCGCTGCCGACCATCGCCTGCTCGCTGTCGTCTTTCGGCCAGGTTCCGTTGATTTTCCACCATGAGCGCATGCCGTTCATGCCGGCCACGGTGGACTCGCCGGAGTCCATGTGCAGGGTTTTCGCGAACCACGTGCCCACGATCGGCACGTTGGTCGCCTTGCATTTCGCCGCGGAAGCAGCCGCACCTGACGCACCAGCCGTTCCAGCAGAGCCAGCCGAACCAGCCCCCGAACCGACACACCCCGCATCCGCGTGGATGTTCAATTCCGGCGCGAAATTGGTGATGTTGAACGCCCAGAAGATGGTCTTGATCTTCTGCGCGTCCGACTCCTTCAGAAACGCGGTCGGGTCGGCGCTGTCCGCCGCAGCCGGGCCGTCGGAAGTGGAACCCCCGTCCGAACCGGACGAACTACCCGAAGCCGAGCCAGCAGAATCGCCGGTATTGTACAAATCGCTCACCACAGCGTCGGACTTCGGCTGCACGACGATATTCGAACCGTACGTGCTCAGCTCCGCGTTGAGCTTGTCGCCCACGTCGAACACCACGCCGAGCATGGCCACGCTGACGGTGGCGGACAGGCACACGGTGACGGCGATGAGCAGACGGCGTTTGAACTGCCGGCTGAACGAGCGAGAGATCATTTTCAGGAAGAACATGGCACCCCCTTACCTTTCTCGGCGCTCACTGGAAATGGCTCGACAGCGCGTCGAGCGTGGACGTTTGGATGACGATTTTGCCCGGCTTGACTGGTAGTCGAACGGTATCGGGTTGCAGCCGCCTTTGAAGCCGATGGTGGCGAGGTTGATGGCCACATCGCACTTCTTGCAGATGATTTTGCCGTCCTTCTCGTAGTAGCCGGCGTCGCCGCAGTTGTCGCACGCGTCGAGGCCGACGCCGTACGCGCCGCCGTTCTTCTTGATGATGATGAATCGCATGGAGGTGCCGTCCTTCGCGCGGTATTCGAAGCGGTGCAAGTGGCCGTCGGAAATCTGGCTGAATTTGATGGTGGCCACGCCGTCGGCGAGCGAGTAGTCTTCCGGCGGCGACAGCGTGACGACTTTCTGCGTTTGCGCGACGCCGTACGTCAGGGCCACGGTGACGCAGATCATGGCGACCAGGCTGAACGCGCCGGCCGCTTTCGCGCGGCGGCGGAACGCGATATGCGTGCGTGCGATCGCCTCGTTGGCGCCGGTCGGCTTGACTTTGAAGCCCATGACGATGCTGGCGATTGCCGGAATGGCGAAGACGAGCGCCATTGCGATGGTCAGGCTGCGCTGATGGTTGATGCCCCACACGAGCGCGAGGAAGGCGGCGGTCGGGAAGCTGACGATGCGTTTGGATTGGAGGATCTGCGCAAGGTCGGTGAAATGCTGTGCGAACAACAGCGCGACCAACAGCAGCACCGCCGTCGTGAACGACCAGCGGACGGCGGTGGAACGCATCGTGCGGAAGATAAGCGCGGCGATGATTGCGACGGCCGCGCCCAAAGCGAAGCCGAGCGCGCGCAACAGCATGTCGGAAGTGAAGATGGGATCGCCCGGCTCGACGAAGATCGTCAGTCGCAGAATCACGTCGGGCAGCGCACGAAAGGTGGTGGCCGCGATCGCAAGCGCCGCAACGAGATTCGCGATGTCGAGCAGCGCGCGGTGGTTGTGCCAGTCGGCGGTGATGCGGCGGGCGAACAGGACTATGACGAACACGGCCACGTCGAGGATCACGCAGCACCACAGGGTCGGATAGTTGACGAACGTGCGTTGCGTGATGACGGCGGTGGCGCGCAGCGCGGCGAATACGACTGCGCCGGCGAATCCAACAACGAAACCGGCCAGCCGCCAGTACGCGCTCAGAGGCTTGTCACGCCCCTCACCGACGGTGAGCATGACGCTCAACGCCATGACGAGCAGCGCCGGCGCCAACACCCCCTGCAACACCGTCACAAACTGCAGCAGCATCCCAAAATCCTTTCATCCAAAAACCCAACTCAAAGAGCCCAACGATTCCCATTCCGCCCCATCCCAAAGAGTCCCACCCCTCTCATCCCTCCCCTAAAATGCGAGGATTTCCCGGACCCCCTCCACAATCGCAGAGGTGAATCCATCCCCCTAAACGCGAGAGAGCGGTTTCGGTATGCATTGCCCGACCGTAAGCTTGGCCGAACGGCCTTGGGTGTGTCGGGTAATGCATACCGAAACCGCGAACGGGCTACGCTAGGAGATCACCACTCCTGCGGCGTATAGTTCCAGTCCGGGAAGGTGACCTCGATCGGTTCCGTCCAGAAGCGTCCCTTCACACCCGTCTCCGGATCGACGTGCAGCATCCAGCCCTTCTTCTCCGGGGATTCGATCTTCAGCACGAGCTTGTACGCGCCGGCCTTGTCGAGCTTGACGTTGGCACCGTAGTGCGGGCCGTCGGAAGCGTCATCTGCATGAAGGTTCCGGAGGCGACGGACGCGTTGGAGTCTTGTCGATGATGTCGTAGTTGACGGTCAGGTCCGGCACGAAATCGCCCTTGCCGTAGCCGAGTTCGGTGCCTTCTGGTTGCATGGATGTCGGCTTCGAGGTGGAAGCTCGCATCGGCGGCCTTGAGCCCATGCCGGACGGTTCCATGTCGATCGGCTGGAAGTAGACGGCGTTGACGGTCAGCGGGCCGCATTCCTGGTCGGAGTGCTTCTCATCGACCTGAATCTCTTCGAA
>ENA-OQIM01000244-OQIM01000244.1-human-gut-metagenome-genome-assembly--contig:-NODE-244-length-19726-cov-1.756518_pt1 | contig 19726 bp, 30 predicted proteins | sample MGYA00242579_ERZ504744 | MGnify/ENA primary metagenome ERZ504744 (study PRJEB26092, sample SAMD00036441) | human gut metagenome | host: Homo sapiens | study: EMG produced TPA metagenomics assembly of...
AAAAAAGGAAAGTGGCATTGAAAATTTGAATTTTTTTAAAATTTTTAATGTTTCTTTGACGTTGAAGCCTAAATGTGAGATGATATAGAATAAAATATTTTTTGACTATGAAATTAAAATGGTTAAATAATAGTGAAAATTAGAAGAGGAGTGGTTTTTATGAGAACATTCGGGAAATCATCAAAGCTTGACAACGTGCTGTACGATGTGCGCGGACCGGTTGTGGATGAGGCTGCAGAATGGAAGAAGATGGAATGGAGATTCTGAAGCTGAATATTGGTAATCCGTATCCATTTGGGTTTTCAGCACCTCAGGAAGTGATCCTGGATATGCTGAGTAATGTTCGTACTTCCCAGGGATATTCCGATTCCAAGGGCATTTTTTCTGCAAGAAAAGCGATCATGCAGTATGCACAGCTTCGCGGGATCCGGGAGTTACCATTAATGATATTTATACGGGAAATGGTGTCAGTGAACTGATCAACCTCTGTATGCAGGCGCTGCTTGATAACGGGGATGAGATCCTGATCCCGGCTCCGGATTATCCGCTGTGGACAGCTACTGCAACACTGGCAGGCGGAAATGTAGTTCATTATATCTGTGACGAACAGTCTGACTGGTATCCGGATATTGAGGATATCAAGAGCAAGATCACACCAAGGACCAAGGCGATCGTTATCATCAATCCCAATAACCCTACAGGTGCAGTATATCCGAAGGAGATCCTGGAACAGATTGCAGACATTGCAAGAGAAAATGAGCTGATCATCTTTTCTGATGAGATCTATGACCGTCTTGTTATGGATGGATATAAACATACATCGATTGCATCCCTTGCACCCGATGTGTTCTGTGTAACATTTTCAGGATTGTCCAAGTCTCATATGATCGCAGGTTTCCGCATCGGATGGATGATTTTAAGTGGTGCAAAAAGTAAGGCGAAGGGTTATATAGAGGGAATCAATATGCTCTCTTCCATGCGTCTCTGTTCAAATGTTCCGGCACAGTCCATTGTACAGACTGCACTTGGCGGATATCAGAGTGTCAATGAATATACGCAGCCGGGCGGACGTGTTTATGAGCAGAGAGACTTTATTTACAAGGCACTGAATGATATTCCGGGAATTTCCGTTGTAAAACCACATGCGGCATTTTATATATTCCGAAGATCGATACTGAGAAATTCAATATTTTCAATGATGAACAGTTTGCTTTGGATTTTCTTCATGAGAAACAGGTGCTTGTTGTTCCGGGCAAGGGATTCAACTGGAACCAGCCGGATCACTTCCGTATTGTTTATCTGCCGGATATCCGCCAGCTTGACAAGGCAATGAAGAAGATGAAAGAGTTCTTTGCTACATATAAGCAGGGCTGATCGCAGATAGACAAGAAGAGATTTGCGATCCGCATTCGCTGCCTGCTCATAACCGATAAACTGTAAAGCAGGTATTCGGTTATATTCGGCATAGACCGGAACCGAAAAAAATGTTATAAATATATCTGAAATATCCCGGCCAGCTACGCCGGGATATACAAATAAGACCAGAATTGCTTGAGAGGGGAATGAGGAGGGACCGTTATCGAACAGCAATAAAACAGAAATCGAAAGGGGAAATAACTGATGAGCAAATTCAACATGAAAGTGACACCTGAGATTGAGAAACTTACCCAGATCTGTCGTGAGAATGACAAACTGGATCTGTCTTTATATGGTAAATACGATGTCAAGCGAGGCTTGCGTGACCTGAATGGAAAGGGTGTCCTTGCAGGACTGACCCAGATCTCCAATGTCCAGGCAACGAAGATCGTGGACGGAAAAGAGGTTCCCTGCGCAGGTAAGCTTTCTTATCGCGGGTATGACATTAAGGATCTGACAAATGGTTTTATCAATGACCGGCGCTTCGGCTTTGAGGAAGTAACCTATCTGCTTCTTTTCGGAAAGCTTCCGGATCAGGAAGAACTGAATGGATTTTCCGGGATTCTTGCGAACCAGCGTATGCTTCCGCGGAATTTTGTAAGGGATGTCATTATGAAGGCACCATCCAGAGATATTATGAACGCTCTGTCAAGAAGCGTGCTGACACTTTATTCCTACGACAAAGACCCGGATAATATTGAACTGGAGAATGTGCTCCGTCAGTGTATCAACCTGATCAGTGTTTTCCCGCTGTTATCTGTTTATGCATATCAGGCCTATAACCACTATGAGAGAGGCGAGAGTCTTTATATCCATCAGCCTAAAAAGGAGCTTTCCACAGCTGAGAATATCCTGCGTCTGTTAAGACCGGATAAGAAGTATACGGCACTGGAGGCAGAGATCCTTGATATTGCTCTGATCCTTCATATGGAGCATGGCGGTGGTAATAACTCTACTTTTACTACACATGTGGTTTCCTCTTCCGGGACAGATACGTATTCTGCGATCGCGGCAGCACTAGGTTCTCTGAAAGGCCCGAAACACGGCGGTGCCAACATCAAAGTCGTAAAAATGTTTAACGATATGCGTAAACACGTACATGACTACAGTGATGAAGAGGAGATCAGTGCATACCTTAAGAAGCTTCTTCATAAAGAGGCCTTTGATAAACGTGGACTGATCTATGGTATGGGACATGCGATCTATTCTGTTTCAGATCCACGTGCAGAAGTCTTTAAAGGCTATGTGGAACAGCTTGCAAGAGAAAAGGGCAGAATGAAGGATTATCAGCTGTATGCTGCAGTAGAGCGTCTTGCACCAAAGGTTATCGCAGAGGAGCGTAAGATCTATAAGGGTGTCAGTGCCAATGTGGATTTTACAGCGGATTTGTTTACAGCATGCTGGATCTGCCGCTGGAGCTTTACACACCGATGTTTGCTATTGCACGTATCGTAGGCTGGAGCGCACATCGTATGGAAGAGCTTATCAATGTGGATAAGATCATCCGTCCCGCATATAAGAATGTCCTTCCGGAAGCAGAGTATATTCCTCTTTGCGAGCGATAGGAAAGGACTGAGGTGGAATAGATGTTCAGATGCTTTTTTCCGGATGAATATCTGGATTCTGCGTATGGGATCGATTATGAGAAGCTTTACAGAGAAGGATACAGAGGGCTGCTCTTTGATATCGATAATACCATTGTTCCCCACGGGGCACCGGCAGATGACCGGGCAAAGAAACTGTTTGAAAAGCTGAGGACTCTCGGGTTTCGATACTGTTTTGTATCCAATAACCAGAAACCTCGTGTGGAGCCCTTTGCCAAAGCAGTAGAGGGGATTTATAGAAAATGCCCATAAACCGGCTGTGAAAAATTATAAAAAAGCCTGCCAGGTGATCGGAATCGATCTTGACAGGACGATCTTTATAGGAGATCAGTTGTTTACGGATATTTATGGAGCAAAGAGAGCAGGGATCCGGACGATCCTTGTGAAACCGATTCATCCAAAAGAGGAGATCCAGATCGTACTGAAGCGATATCTGGAAAAAATAGTATTACATTTTTACCAAAAAGAGGAGGGAAAGAATTCATGAACCATATTGTAATCATCGGCTTTATGGGTTCAGGAAAGACACGAGTTGGAAAGAGACTGGCGAAGGACCTGGGGCTTCCGTTTATTGACGTGGACAGACTGATCGTGAAAAAAATGAACATGTCAGTAAAGGAGGTATTTGAACGCTTTGGAGAAGCATTTTACCGTGCGCTGGAGACTATGGCAGTCAAGGAACTGTCCACAGACAGCGAACGGAAGGTAATCTCTGTAAGTGCGGGATTGCCTCTTCAGGAGCAGAACCAGAAATATCTCCAGAGTATGGGAACGATCATCTATCTGAAGGGATCTGCTGCAACGTTGATCAAACGTCTGGAAGGAAGTAACAATCCCACATTGGAAGGAACTGAGAATAAAGAAGAGAAGATCAAGAAACTTCTGAAACAGAGAGATCCGGTTTATGAGAAGTTTGCGGACATTAAAGTTGTCACAGGAGTGAAGCCTTTTGATGAGCTGATCGCAGAAATTGAAGAAAAATTGAAGGCTTAAACAAAAAAACAGTTGAAAAATGGCAAAAGGTATTATAGAATAATCCATAGCGAAAAAGAACCGCATATATTAAGGAGGAAATATTTATGATTTCAGCAGGTGATTTCAAAAATGGTATCACACTTGAAATTGATGGAAACGTATGTCAGATCGTTGAATTCCAGCATGTAAAACCAGGAAAAGGCGCAGCCTTTGTAAGAACAAAATACAAGAACATTATCACAGGCTCTGTATTAGAGAAATCCTTCCGTCCTACAGAGAAATTCCCGGTAGCACGTATTGAGCGTGTAGATATGCAGTATCTGTATCAGGATGGTGGTTTATACTACTTCATGAATACAGAGACATATGATCAGGTTGGTCTTACAGAGGAGCAGGTTGGCGATTCTCTGAAATTTGTTAAGGATAATGAGATGGTTAAGGTTTGCTCTCATAACGGAGAGGTATTCGCGATCGAGCCACCTCTTTTTGTAGAGCTTGAGGTTATTGAGACAGAGCCAGGATTCGCAGGAAATACAGCACAGGGTGCTACCAAACCGGCAACTGTTGAGACAGGTGCACAGGTTCAGGTTCCTCTGTTCGTAAATCAGGGCGACAAACTGAAGATCGATACAAGAACAGGTGAGTATCTCTCACGTGTATAATGCAGCAAAAAACCCGCGTACGCGGGTTTTTTTGTGCCATAAAATTAAAAGATCATTTTGACAGTATTTAAAATACCAAAGTTTGAATGCATATTCCAGACTGCACAGGTAAGAAAAAACGGTACAGTCTGGACTTTTTTGAAATATCCTTGACACGAAAAATCATTCTGGTATAATTAAACCCAGTCAAAAAACTGACTAAGAAGTTCGTCTGTCCACCAGAGATGACCGGAAATGATCCGGTTACAGAAGTCTTTTAAGGGCTTGTACTGGTTTCGACGGGGGCTTTGAAGTTGGGGGAAGCCATCCGCAGACTCCTGGACTGCGTACCAACCGGGAACTAAATATAAACGCAGACGAAAAGTTAGCGTTAGCAGCCTAAGCTGCTCGTCAGCCCCGTTGCACTCACACATCGGGAATCTGGCGTCGACCATGTGAGAAACCTTGCCGGGTAAGCTTTGCCCCGGTAGATGTATCATGAAGCTACTGAAGCAGTAAGCCTGTCGGTGGGCGTACTGCCGAGGGAATGTTAAATCAGCGACTGTGATGGGAGATGCCTTAAGGGATAGGCTTCGGACAGGGGTTCGATTCCCCTCAGGTCCATTTATGGAACGTCCCGGAAAGACAGCATTTATGCGGCTTTCGGGAATTTTTTTACTTTCTTTATTACTCGTGGATATCAGGAAATTCTTCGCAGATACAGAAAGCGATGGTGATAGAATGAAAAAAACTCTGCTTAACAGAAAAAAGCAGAATAAGAAATCTGATTATTATGATTATAATCTGGTAGCTGTTATTGTACTGCTGGTGTGCTTTGGACTGGTCATGCTTTACAGCACCAGTTCATATATGGCAGAAGTGAATTATGGCAACGATATGTTTTATTTTAAGAAACAGGCACTGATCAGTGCAGCATGTCTGATCGGAGCGTTATTTATTTCAAAAATACTGGATTATCATATCCTTCTTCCTTTTACAACTGCGTTGTATGTGGCTTCGCTGATCCTTATGGGACTTGTGCGGACTCCGCTGGGACATTCCTCTCATGGTGCTACCAGATGGCTGTATATCGGACCGATCAACTTCCAGCCTGCCGAGCTGGCAAAGATCGCGGTTATTATCATGATGGCTTACATGATCGGAAAAATGGGACGAAAGGTGAAAACTTTAAAGAGCTGTATGATCCTGGGACTTCCGGGGGCAGGACTTGCGCTTGCGGCTTATATACTTACAGATAATCTGAGTACAGCCATGATCATTCTGGGAATAACAGTTGGAATGGTGTTTGTGGCACATCCGGATATGCGTCCGTTTATTGCTGTGGCAGCGGCAGGAGTGATCCTTATTGTGATCGGAGTACTTTTTCTGGTTGCGACGACCAAGAACAGTGACAGCTTCCGTGTTATGCGAGTACTTGTATGGCTTCAGCCTGAGAAATATTCCGATGAAGGCGGTTATCAGACGCTGCAGGCATTGTATGCCATTGGCTCCGGAGGCTTTTTGGCCGCGGGCTTGGAAATAGTATCCAGAAGCTTGGAAGTGTTCCGGAAGCACAAAATGATATGATCTTTTCCATTATCTGTGAGGAGCTTGGAATTTTCGGAGGGATTTTTGTACTGATCCTGTTCGGATATCTTTTGTACAGGTTGTTTTTTATTGCGCAGAATGCACCGGATCTGTTTGGCTCACTGATCGTTACCGGGATTTTTATACATATTGCGCTGCAGGTGATCCTTAACATTGCCGTTGTACTGAATCTGATGCCCAATACAGGTGTCACCTTGCCCTTTATCAGTTACGGAGGAACGTCCATTGTGTTCCTGATGCTGGAGATGGCAATAGCTCTCAGCGTGGCCCGTCAGATAAAATTTCAAGAGTAAAATAGTTTTAAAATCAAAATATTTTTGCCCTGGAGCCATTTTTTGGGAAAATCCTCTTGACAACTGTTTTTGCAGACTATATACTTTGCTCAAAAAGAGGAAACAGATTCGATCTGTAACGATTAAAGGAGAGAATAAGACATGTTAGAAAAAATGAAAGAAATGCTTGCAGAGCAGTTAAATTGTGAGGCATCTACAATCACACCGGAGACATCTTTCAAGGATGATCTTGGTGCAGATTCTCTTGACCTGTTTGAACTGGTCATGGCTCTTGAGGATGAGTACAATGTTGAGATCCCGGCAGAGGAGCTTACAGATCTGAACACAGTTGGAGATGTGATCGATTATCTTAAGAACAAAGGCGTAGAAGCATAAGCAGAAATCTAGGATCCTCTGGGACGACAGTGTCTCAGAGGATTTTTTTTGTATATGCGAAGATACATGAGAGGGATGGCAGGGTATTCCGCCGGAAAACCTATGGACATTTTGAAGGATTTGGGTATATAATAGCACCTATAAAGAGAAACAACAAAAACGAGGAGAAAAGAAATGACAAAGATCAGAACAAGATTTGCACCGAGCCCTACAGGAAGAATGCATGTGGGTAATTTAAGAACAGCTCTTTATGCTTATTTGATCACAAAACATGAAGGCGGAGATTTTATCCTCCGTATTGAAGATACAGACCAGGAACGTTATGTGGAGGGAGCTGTAGATATCATCTACGTACTCTTGAGAAAACAGGACTTCTCCATGATGAGGGACCGGACAAGGATGGCGGATTTGGCCCGTATGTACAGAGCGAGCGTCAGGCAACAGGCATGTATCTGAAATATGCCAAACAGCTTATTGAGCAGGGAGATGCATATTACTGCTTCTGCGGCAAGGAAGAACTGGAAAGCATGAAACGTACTGTTGCAGGTAAGGAGATCTCTATTTATGACAAGAGATGTCTCCATCTTTCCAAGGAAGAGGTTCAGCGCCGTTTGGATGCAGGTGAGCCGCATGTTATCCGCTTTAATATGCCAACAGAGGGAACCACTACATTCCATGATGTTATTTACGGAGATATCACCGTTAACAATGAGGAGATGGAGGATTTGATCCTGATCAAATCTGACGGTTATCCGACCTACAACTTCGCAAATGTAATTGATGATCACCTTATGGGAATCACACATGTTGTAAGAGGTAACGAATACCTTTCCTCTTCACCGAAGTATAATCGTATTTATGAGGCATTCGGATGGGAAATCCCGACCTATGTTCATTGTCCGCTGATCACAGACGAGACACATCAGAAGCTTTCCAAGAGATGTGGACATTCTTCCTATGAAGATCTGATCGATCAGGGATTTGTGACAGAGGCAGTGATCAACTATGTTGCACTCCTTGGATGGAGCCCGGCAGACAACCGTGAGATCTTTTCTCTTCCGGAGCTTGTGGAGGCATTTGATTATCATCATATCAACAAATCACCGGCAGTTTTTGACATTGCCAAGCTGAAATGGATGAATGGTGAGTATATCAAGAAGATGGATCCGGAGGCATTCTATGAGAGAGCACTTCCGTATCTGAAAGAAGTTCTGAAAAAGACTTTGATCTTAAGAAGATCGCAGGAATGGTTCAGACCAGAATTGAAGTATTCCCGGATATTCCGGAGCTTGTAGATTTCTTTGAGGCAGTTCCGGAGTATGACAGTGCGATGTACCGCCACAAAAAGAGAAAACAACAGAGGAGACTTCTCTTGCAGTTCTCAAGGAAAGTGCTTCCGGTACTGGAAGCACAGGAGGATTATACCAATGATCCGCTGTATGCATCTTTAAGCGCTTTTGTAAAGGAGCACGGATATAAGAATGGTTATGTTATGTGGCCATTCGTACAGCAGTATCCGGCAAGCAGATGACACCGGCCGGTGCAACAGAGATCATGGAGATCATTGGCAAGGAAGAGACACTGAAACGTGTACATGCAGCAATCGAAAAGCTTGAAAATAAATAAGAGTGTGATCGATAATCCAGTTATGAAACGAAATCCATCTCAGAAAAGGGCGATCGCCCACCTGTCAGGACCTATGATGGTTCTGGCAGGCCCCGGTTCGGGGAAAACTTCCGTCATAGTAGAAAGAACAGCACATATGATCCAGGAAGGGAAGATACCGGCTTCCTCTGTTCTTGTTGTGACTTTTTCCAGGGCAGCAGCAGTGGAAATGAAAGAACGGTTTCTGAAATTTACCAGTGTTCAGCGAACCGGCGTTACTTTCGGGACTTTTCACGGAGTGTTTTACGGGATCCTCAAACAGGCTTATGGTCTGAATGGAGGAAATATCCTGTCAGAAGAAGAAAAATATGCGATTTTAAGAGACTGGTGGTAAACTGTGCTGCAGAACAGTCCCAGGAAGGGGATTTTGTGGAAGATATTGCCAAGGAGATCAGTGTTGTAAAGGTGGAAGAATCGCTCTGGAGCATTATTATTCTTCCTGCTGCCCGGATGAAGTGTTCCGACAGATCTTTCAGGGATATCGAAAATTCCTGAATGAAAGAAGAAAACTTGACTTTGATGATATGCTGTTGAGCTGTTATGAACTTCTGAAAAAACGAAAAGATATCCTGTCTGCATGGCAGAAAAAGTTTCACTATATTCTGGTGGATGAGTTTCAGGATATCAATCATCTTCAGTATGATATCGTGAAGATGCTGGCAGCACCGGAGAACAATCTGTTTGTGGTGGGAGATGATGATCAGTCTATCTATCATTTCCGTGGCGCTCGCCCGGAGATCATGCTGAATTTCCCGGAAGATTTTAAAAATGCGGAGACAGTGATCCTGAATATCAATTACCGGTGCAGTGGAAATATCCTGGATACAGCTATGAAGGTGATCAATTACAATGAAAACCGTTATGCAAAAAACTTCCACACCAAATGAACCGGGAGAGCCGGTGCAGATAAAAGAATTTCGAAATCCCAGAGACGAATATATGGCAGTTGCAGGCCTGCTGCGGAATCGGATGGAAGAAGGGGATAATATTGAAGATACAGCGCTGCTTTTCAGGACTAATCAGGAAACCGAAGGACTGGTCGCTGCGTTGATGGAGTATGGGGTTCCTTTCACTATGAAGGAAAAACTGCCCAACCTGTTCCGACACTGGATTTGCCGGAATATGATCGCTTATTTGAAAATGGCAGAAGGAGACCGGAGCCGCAGTACATTTCTGGAGATCATGAACCGGCCAAACCGATACATAGCCAGAGACGCTCTGACAGAAAAAAACGTTGATTTTAAAGCATTGGGAGAGTTTTACAAAGACAAAGACTGGATGTGTGACAGGATCACAACGATGGAGACACATCTTCGGATCTTAAAGACTATGGCCCCTTATGCAGCTATTAATTTTATCCGGAATGGCATGGGATACGAAGAATACTTGCAGGAATATGCAAGGTATCGTAAAATAAAACCGGAAGAGCTTATGGAAACCCTGAACCGGATCCATGAAAGTGCCAGAGGAATGAAAACATTGGAAGAATGGATGGCCTATATGGACGAGTATACCAGAAAGCTGGAAGAACAGGCGAAGAAACAGGATGTGAAACGGGAAGGAGTGGTGATATCCACTCTTCATGCGGTCAAAGGTCTGGAATATGACAATGTATATATCATGAATGTAAATGAAGGTAGCATGCCTTATCGGAAGGCAGTCCTGGAGGCACATCTGGAGGAAGAACGGAGGCTTTTCTACGTTGGTATGACACGGGCAAAGAAGAAACTCTGCCTGTATTATGTAAGACAGCAGTATGAGAAGGAACGGGAACCGTCCCGTTTTCTTGAGGAGGCCGGATTATGAATGGGATTATTTATTATACGAAGATCAGAGATGAATATAACGGCAAGAACATGGAGCATATGATCGGGGAAAAGCTTCTGGAAATCGGACTTGAGCGGGAATTTGGACGGAAGCTTGCTTTTGAGCCTCGGTCAAAGGGGGAACATGGGAAACCGTTTTTTACCCTGCTTCCAAGAATTCATTATAATATCACACATTCCGGAAAATATGTGATGTGTCTGTTTGCCGGAGAAGAGGTGGGCATTGATGTGCAGATCCACAAGAAGGTAAATTACGAACGGCTCCTTGAAAGAATGGTGCCGGCAGATATGATACGGGAAATCCTGGATGCAGATGATATGGAGAAAGCCTTTTTTGCCCAGTGGGTTTTGAGAGAGGCATATATCAAATGGACCGGAGAGGGACTGTCCAGGGATCTGCGTACGATTTCCATGGATAAGGGAAATTACATAATGCTGGAGCTGGAACCGGGATACAGTGTGCAATCTGGTCCAGAGACAGCCTGGAATTACGATTTGAATACGAAGACATCATTTTGAGATAGCAAATAGAGACGATGAAATGAACAAAGAGATGAAACGCAGCTTCAGGATTTTCATTCTGAAGATCCTGGCAGTTGTTTTTGTGCTGTGCATATGTTATTTTTATATGCATTTGTTTACCGTGCAAAAACTGAGCTGCCCACAAAAGCTGTGGTGACAAACCGAGGTGCTGCAGTGTATACACTGCGGGGACAGAAACAGATGCTTTCCCAGAAAGAGGATTTCTCTTATTTTGCCTTTGATGGGAGAGAAAAAGAGAAGGAATATGGAACATATGTCATTCCCGGGCTGAAGAATACCAGGACGCTGCTCACAAAAAAGGGTGCCACTCCTGCCATGTGTACGTCCATGACGCCTCAGGGACTGGCGGTTACAGAGGATTATGTGCTGGTCAGCGCTTACTGCAGCACACAGAAACATAATTCGGTCATTTATGTGATCGATAAGGAAAAACATAATTTTATTAAAGAAGTGATACTGCCTGGACAGCCTCATGTGGGAGGACTTGCCTATGACCCGGAGCATAAGTTATTATGGTATTCCTCCAATATCAACGGGATCGCACAGGCAGTGAGTATAAAGATGGATACAATAGAAGCCTACGATTATGATGACAGCCATCTGCCGGTGGATACTTTCCAGATAGTCAGTCTTTATGGGATCGTGAGAGATTCTTTTATGACCTTTTATAAGGGATGTCTGTATGTAGGCTGCTTTGAAAAATATAACGAAAGTGTAATTGCACGATACGGAGTTGACGAAGAGGGAAAACTGATCAATACCATGGACGAGAAACTGGGCATGGATTTTGAAATGGCAGTTCCGTTGGATTATTCCACCATATCGGAGCAGGTTCAGGGAATTGCTTTTTATAATGATAAGCTTTTGATCTCTCATTCTTTTGGAATCCTGCCATCCAGGCTGGTGTTTTATGAACAATCCGATAAGCGTTTGTATGTAAACGAGAATTCTGCCAGAACTTATCGTTTTCCGGAACGACTGGAACAGATCGTGGTGGAGGGTGACAGCCTTTATGTGATGTTTGAATCCTGTGCCTATGCATACCGTGCGTCCTCCGTAAATATTGTGGATCGGGTCCTGAAGCTGAATCTTTCGAAGATGGAGACCTATGACGAAGAAGAAAGTCTTTTTTCTGTCGGAATAAAGAAAAAACGAGAGAGCATCAAAAAAGACAACAGGTACTAAATCCGGCATGTCCGCAATATATTTAAGTGTAAGAGGTGAAAACATGGACGCAAACCAGATCCAGAACCTGTTTGCCAGTAATGTCCGCCAGCTTCTGGTGGATGCAGACCTTGATTATGATAAATTATATGAGATACGTCTCCGCGTGGGAAGACCTCTGTTCCTCACTTATGATGGGGGAGAATGTTTCCTCCGGCAAAAAGATACAGAACCTTATCTGGTTACGCGGGAGGATCTTAAGGAAACACTGGAGTATGTCAGCGGCTATTCCCTGTATGCTTATGAAGATGAGATTCGCCAGGGGTTTTTGAGTGTTACAGGGTGGGCATCGTGTAGGAGTTACCGGAAAGGTGATCCTGGACGGAAACCGTATCCGTGGGATGAAATATATTTCCTGCATCAATGTCCGTCTGGCACATGAGATCCAGGGATGTGCAGAAGAAGTGCTGCCATATATCCAGACAAGAGAGCAGATCATGCATACCTTGATCGTTTCTCCGCCCAGATGTGGGAAGACCACGCTTCTTCGGGATATCATCCGGCAGATGAGTAATGGATGGGGAAATATTTCTGGTGTTAACGGTAGGAGTAGTCGATGAGCGCAGTGAGCTGGCCGGATGCTATCGAGGGGATCCCTCAGAATGACCTTGGAATGCGTACGGATATCCTGGACGGCTGTCCGAAAGCAGAAGGGATGCAGATGCTGATTCGGTCAATGTCGCCGGTTGTGGTTGCTGTGGATGAACTTGGAAAGAAGAGGATTTCAAGGCTGTGGAATCAGTTATCCATTGTGGATGTCGTCTGATCGCAACTGCACATGGAGCTTCCATGGAAGAAACATTATCCCAGCCGTTTTCCGGAAATTGTGGGAAGCGCGGGTTTTCCAGAGATATATTTTTCTGGGAAAGCATGAACGTGCAGGAATCGTGGAAGGAATCTATGATGAAAATGGGAAATGCCTATGTACCGGATTGTAGGATGTATTCTGGTAGTGGCGGCAGGAGCCGGAATGGGATTTTCCGGAAGTATGAGACTTTCGGAGCAGATTCGTATACTGGAAAAACTGCTTCAGATGGTGATCTGCCTGAAAGGCGAGATCCGCTGCGGGAATGCATCACTGCCGGATGCTTTTTATGGAGCAGCAGGAAGAATGAATGGAAAATACAGAGAGTTTCTCATCAGTGCCGCGGACAGGATGAAAGCGGGAACAGGAGAAAAACTTTCACAGATATGCAGGGAATGTGCGGAAAGCGCCCTGAAAAAAAGCTGCCTTACCCATGGGGAAAAGGACGCTTTTTTTTCTTTCGGAGAATATCTGGGCTATATGGATCTGGAAATGCAGATGCGACAGCTTTCCCTGTATGAAAATAATCTGGAAGCAGAGATATTGAAGCGGAAAGCGGAGGTTTCCGGAAAGAAAAAACTGTACCAGGGAATTGGGATTCTTGGAGGCCTGCTGCTTGCGGTTCTCCTGGTATAGTATTGTTTATCAGACAGTAGTAAGAAGGACAGGCTTTCAGAAGAAAAGGAGGGATCATTTGGAGGTCAGTATCATATTTAAGATCGGTGCAGTAGGGATCCTGGTCTCTGTTCTTTCTCAGATCCTGAAACATAGCGGAAGGGAGGAACAGGCTTTTCTGGTGAGTTTTTCAGGACTTCTTTTAGTACTGTTCTGGATCGTGCCGTATATTTATGAGCTTTTTAAAAATATCCAGCAGCTTTTTGTACTGTAGGGGAGGGAAAGAACCGTGGATATTCTGAAGATTTCTGTTCTGGGAGCGGCAGGGGTTCTTCTGGGGATTCTTCTGAAAGACCGTGCACCGGAGTATGTAAGCCTTGTTACGATGGGAATAGGTCTTATGATACTGGGATTAGCGGTAGGGAAGATCAGCTATCTGTTCCAGTCCCTGGAGAGACTGAAACAGAGTCTTCCGATTGATGGAAGCTATATCACTACTTTGCTGAAGATGATTGGGATCACCTATATCGGACAATTTTCATCCGGCATATGCAGAGATGCAGGATATTCATCCACTGGTGCACAGATCGAACTGTTCTGCCGGTTATCTGTAATGGTTTTAAGTATGCCGGTTCTTCTGGCACTGCTGGATACCATACAGGGATTTCTTGCATGAAAAGATATTGGTCAGAGATTTGTGCAGCCCTGTTTCTGGCTGTAGTTATAAGCTGTTTTGGCGGTGTGATCGTTTATGCTTCTTCGGCGGAACAACAGATCACAGATCAGATGGAGCTTACCGACCTGCAGTCCATGGTAGATGAGATGCTTGGAGAAAAAACATTTTCTGTTGCAGAAGCGTTTCACAGACTGTTGTCAGGGGAAGAGGTGCTTTCGGAGGAGAGTGTGCGGGAATTTTTGCACAGTCTCCTTTTTTATGGTATTGAAAGAGAAAAAGAGCTGATCGTGAAGTTGTTGCTTCTGCTGTTGTTCGCTGCCGTTTTTCCGGGTTTGCCGGTGCCTTTGATAACGGGCAGGTGGGAGAGATCAGTTTTTATGTGGTGTATCTTCTTGTTTTTACTCTTCTGATGAACAGTTTTTCCGGTTTGAGTGCATCACTGCTTTCAATGCTTGCGTGGATCACGGAGTTTATGAAGGAACTCTCACCGGTGTATTTTATGGCAGTGGCAGCAGCGTCAGGTGCATCCAGTGCAGCTGCTTTTATCAGGGAGTACTGCTTCTGGTGTGGCTTTTTCAATGGATCCTGGAACGAGTACTGCTTCCCGGAGTGAGTTTATATATTCTTCTGAGATTTGTGAATCATCTTTCCAGGGAAGAAATGCTGGGAAAAATGGCTGAGCTGATCGAGACTGTGATCTCCTGGGGGCTTCGGACATTACTTGGAGTGGCAGCAGGACTGCAGGTGGTGCGTGGGCTTGTAGCTCCGGTAATGGATTCTCTGAAGCGGAGTGCTGTAGGAAAAACTGCAGGTGCTCTTCCTGGATCGGGAGTGCGGTAAATGCAGTTACGGAACTGGTCCTTACCACAGCTGTTCTTGTAAGAAACAGTCTGGGCATTGCGCTTTTACTGGTGATCCTGGCGGTGGGGGCGGGGCCGTTGGTCCGATATGGACTTTTGTCACTGACCTATCGCTTTCTGGCGGCTGCGGCGCAGCTGTATCAGACAAACGGCTGGTTAGAAGCCTTGGCACCATGCAGAGGGATGTGCACTTCTGATGAGAATCCTGTTTACTGCGGAAATTTTATGTATGCTTACATTTCTGATCCTGATGGCAGGAGGAGGCTTGGGATGAGAACAGAACTTTATCAGTGGATGAAAAGCCTGGCTTTTTTTCATGTACTTACTACAGCACTTCTGCATATTCTGCCTGATAAGCGTTATGAGCAGTATATACGGCTGTTTATGGGGCTTCTGTTGGTGCTTTTGATCTGTACGCCTATATTTGCCGTAGTGGGAAAAAGTGAAAAATCTGTCCGGATTCAGCAATAATTATGGGAGAGAAGAACAGGTACGTATGAAGACAGAAGCAGAAGGAATAAGGGAAACATTTCTTAAAGGAGCATATGAACAGGAGTTGAAGGATCAGGTTCAGGGTATCCTCAGGAAAGAAGGGGTTTTTTCGGCAAAAACAGAAGTAGATATGGAGAAAGAACTTCAGCTGACCATAACACTTTATGGAACAGTCACAGAAAAACAGAGGGAGGCGGTGAAAAATGAGCTCGAAAGAATCTGCGGACTCAGGAAAGGACAGTATCAGATCCTGGCTTCTGAGGATGGGATGGAAGGAGTGGGGAGTTTTCCTTCTTCTGGGAATCCTTCTTCTGGTGGCAGGACTTCCGGTAACCCGAAAGAACAGTAAAACAGCAGAGAATCAGAATGCGGAGAAAACCCGCCTGGAGAGCCGCCTTGAGGAACTGCTTTCCAATGTGGAAGGAGTCGGAGAAGTGGAAGTGATCATTATGACCGGGGATGAGGGAAATACGGAAACTTTCCATAAGCAGCAAAAATGAAGTTACCGGTGTGCTGGTGGCGGCCCAGGGAGCAGGCAGCGCAGTGACAGTCCAGAATATTCAGCAGGCAATTATGGCATTATTTCAGATCGACGCTAATAAAATTAGAATAATGAAAATGAAATGAGGAGAGTAGAAGTGAAAAAGATCATGAAGAAAAATCAGGTAATCATCACCTCGCTGGCCATTCTCATTGCTGTGGCCGGATATCTGAATTTCGCAGATGTGGATCTGGGATTAAGGATAAGGAGACGAGTACAGACAGCAGCAGTATCCTGGATGACGTGGATTATGACCTGACCGATGAAACAGCCCTTCTGGATGAGAACGGGCAGATGGCACAACCCAGTCGGAGGTGATGGATACCGCATCCCCGGGCGAGGCCGTACTTACCGGTGCTTCGGATTTTGCAGCACAGGCAAAGTCAGCAGGGAGCAGGTGCGTTCCCAGAACAAAGCGGACCTGCAGGCGATCATCAGTAATAAAGATATCAGCGAAGAGGAAAAACAGAATGCTATTAACACAATGGTTTCCATGACAGATCTTACAGAAAAAGAGGCGGCTGCAGAGCTTCTTCTGGAGGCGAAGGGCTTTGAAAATGTGATCGTAAATCTAACGGGTGAAACTGCGGATGTTGTGGTGCCGGATGCAGATCTGGAGGATGCAAAACGTGCACAGATCGAGGATATTGTAAAGAGGAAAACCGGTGTGGCAGCAGAGAGCATTGTGATCACGCCTCTGAGTCAAAGTAAAAATGCATCGGATGTCATAAATACTGCAGATGAAGCTGAAAAAAATACGGGAGGTGCAGAGGATAATGCGGAAAGTACAGGTGAGGAGGTGCAGGATACCGCTGCATCTGTGGAAAGCGATCCGGCGGATCAAACATCTGAGGACGCAGAGACGGCTGCAGATATCCAGAACGATCAGACTATTGATACAGAGGGAATTTACGACTGAATTGCCTTGACAGCAAAGCCTTGTCTATACTAGAATAGGAAAGGTTATAGTAAAATAGAGATATCAGAGAATATACAGGAGGCTCACGTGTCGAAGTATACGAAAGAAATAGAAAAAAGAAGAACATTTGCCATCATCTCTCATCCGGATGCTGGTAAAACAACATTAAACAGAAAAATTTCTGCTGTATGGAGGGGCCATCAATCTGGCCGGAAGTGTAAAGGGTAAGGCTACGGCCCGCCATGCAGTATCAGACTGGATGGAGATCGAGAAGGAAAGAGGTATTTCCGTTACTTCATCCGTTCTTCAGTTCCATTATGACGGATATTGTATAAACATTCTGGATACACCTGGACATCAGGATTTCTCCGAGGATACCTACCGTACATTGATGGCTGCGGATTCAGCAGTTATGGTCATCGATGGATCCAAGGGTGTTGAGGCACAGACCCGTAAGCTTTTCAAGGTCTGTGTTATGAGACACATTCCGATCTTTACTTTTATCAATAAGATGGACAGAGATGCCAACGATACTTTTGATCTTCTGGATGAGATCGAAAAAGAGCTTGGTATTGCAACCTGTCCGATCAACTGGCCAATCGGCTCCGGTAAGAAATTCCGGGGTGTGTTTGATCGTAATACAAAGAAGATCCTTACCTTTTCCGATACACAGAAGGGCACCAAGGAAGGTGTGATAGAAGAGATTGATATTAATGATCCCCGTGCAGATGAGGTCATGGATCCTGAGCAGAAAGAGCAGCTGATGGAAGAAATCGAGCTTCTGGATGGCGCAAGCGCGGAGTTTTCTCAGGAAGAGGTCAGCAAAGGACAGCTGACACCGGTATTTTTCGGTTCTGCTCTTACCAACTTTGGTGTGGAAACATTTCTGGAACATTTCCTGAAGATGACCACTTCTCCGCTTCCGAGAACTGCAGACTGCGGACCGGTAGATCCTATGAGTGATGATTTTTCAGCCTTTGTATTTAAGATTCAGGCTAATATGAACAAGGCTCACAGAGACCGTATCGCATTTATGAGGATCTGTTCAGGCAAGTTTGATGCGACCAAAGAGGTTTATCATGTGCAGGGAGACAAGAAGATGCGACTTCTTCAGCCGCAGCAGATGATGGCAGAATCCCGTCATGTTGTGGAGGAGGCTTATGCAGGTGATATCATCGGTGTCTTTGACCCGGGTATTTTTTCTATTGGAGATACCATCTGCGCACCTGGAAAGAAATTTGCCTTTGAGGGGATCCCGACCTTCGCGCCGGAGCATTTCGCACGTGTGCGTCAGATCGATACCATGAAGAGAAAACAGTTTGTAAAAGGTATCAACCAGATCGCTCAGGAAGGTGCAATCCAGATATTCCAGGAGTTTAATACCGGTATGGAAGAGATCATTGTGGGTGTTGTTGGTATCCTGCAGTTTGATGTCCTGAAATACCGTCTGGAGAATGAGTATAATGTAGATATCCGCCTGGAAACACTTCCATATGAGCATATCCGCTGGATCGCCAACAAGGAGACTGTAAAAGTAGACAAGATCGTGGGAACTTCTGATATGAAGAAAGTCACAGACCTTAAGGGAAATCCGTTGCTGCTCTTTGTCAATGCATGGAGTGTTGGCATGGTTGAGGACAGAAACCCTGATCTGGTACTGACAGAATTCAGTAAATAAGCCCTTTTATTTCATAACTTTTTTTGATATAATAGTATAAAATTACGAACAAAAATATTATATCCGTAGGAGGGTTTCCCATGGCAGAAAAAAGAACAACATATAAGATACAGGATTTGGGCGGAATCGGTGAAGTTCACATTGCAGATGAGGTTGTTGCGATCGTTGCAGGACTTGCAGCAACAGATGTGGATGGAGTTGCTTCCATGGCAGGAAATATCACCAATGAGCTGGTAAGTAAACTTGGAAGAAGAATCTGTCCAAGGGCGTGAGAGTAACCATTCTGGAAGGAGTCGTTACCGTGGATCTGTCACTGAATATCGAGTATGGCAGAAACATTCTTGAGACAAGCAAGAAGGTTCAGGAGAAGGTTAAATCCGCTATTGAGAATATGACAGGACTTGAGGTTGCAGATGTAAATATTCATATTGCCAGCGTGGATATGGAGAACGAAAAAGGAAAGTAAACCTTTCCTTTTTTCCGTCTTAGGAGGAAATTATGAGAAGAAGAGAACAGAGAGAACATGTATTTAAACTTATGTTTATGACAGAGTTTAATTCAGAAGAAGAGATGACAGAACAGCTCTCTCTTTATTTTGAAGGTCTTGGAGAACTTTCAGAACAGGACCAGGAATATATGAAGAAGAAGTACGCACATGTGAAAGAACATCTGGAAGAGATCGATGCACAGCTGAACAGTGCAAGCCGTGGATGGAAGACAAAGCGTATGAGCCGTGTGGATCTTGCGGCACTTCGTCTGGCAGTATATGAGATGGAATATGATGCAGACGTACCGACAGGAGTAGCTATCAACGAAGCGGTAGAACTTGCCAAAAGATTTGGCGGAGATGCTTCCGGCTCCTTTGTAAATGGAGTACTGGGTAAGATCGCATCTGAGAAGGATGAGAAGAAAAACGAGGAGGAGACTGCTGATACAGAAGAGAAGGCAGCAGAAGCCCCGGAAGAGAACG
>ENA-OQIM01000245-OQIM01000245.1-human-gut-metagenome-genome-assembly--contig:-NODE-245-length-19623-cov-2.232304_pt1 | contig 19623 bp, 27 predicted proteins | sample MGYA00242579_ERZ504744 | MGnify/ENA primary metagenome ERZ504744 (study PRJEB26092, sample SAMD00036441) | human gut metagenome | host: Homo sapiens | study: EMG produced TPA metagenomics assembly of...
GAAATGCCGCAGTTCTGCCTGCGGCGGAAAGGATGGGAATGCAAATGACGAGAAACAAAAATACCGAAAGAGTCCTGCTTGCGCTGGCGGCGCTGTTTCTGATCCTCGCTGTTCTTCTTGCTACGATGCCATGCGCGAATCCCTGCCGGATACGATGTATGTGGATGAGAACAGCGAAAGCCCGTTTCAGCCGCTCACGAAACATCCGCTTCTGACAATTTCGGAAGATACGAAGGAAGCAGAAAAAAACGAATTCGGAGAAACGGGTGAAACGGTTGTAGAATGTTCCGCCGCCGGGATCCCGCTGAAAAAGATCCGTGTGATCCAGGAAGAACGGCCGAAAGTTGCCGTCTGCGGCGCGCCGGTCGGTATCTATATGGAGACCGACGGTGTGATGGTGATCCGTACAGCCGAAATCCGTTCGTCCGACGGAACCGTCAGCCGTCCGTCAGAAAATATTCTGCGGGAAGGCGACTATATCACAAAAGTAAACGGACAGAGCATCCGCAGCAAGCAGGAGCTGATTGATGCAGTAAAAGTATCAAACGGTTCCCCGGTGTGTCTTTCCCTGCTTCGGGACGGGGAAACGATCGAAGTGCAGGTGACACCGCAGAAAAGCCAGGACGGCACCTGCCGCCTCGGGGCCTGGGTCCGCGACAATATGCAGGGAATCGGAACACTGACTTCGTGGAACCGGACGGAACCTTTGCAGCGCTCGGCCATGGAATCAGTGATGTCGATACCGGAAAAATGCTCCAATTGAACGGCGGAGAACTGTATCTGACACAGATTCTGTCTGTGATCCCGGGAAAAGCGGGTGTACCGGGTGAACTGCAGGGTGTGATCCATTACGAAGAAAAGAACCGTATCGGATCAGTGGCGGAGAATACCATCTACGGTATCCACGGCGTTCTGGACAGGGAAAAAGCAGTGCACTGCCGCTTACCGTGACGGAAATTGCCGTATCGCAGGAGGATCGACGACGGGCCGGCCACCGTACGGATGTGCGTGGACAATACGGTAGAAGAGTATGAGGCGGAGATTACAGAAATCGATCTTGGAAGCGAGAATACGAACAAAAATTTTGTGCTCGAAATTACCGATCAACGGCTGCTACAGAAAACCGGCGGCATCGTACAGGGAAATTCCGGCTCGCCGGTGCTCCAGAACGGAAGGCTGATCGGCGCCATTACCCATGTTTTCGTAAACCATCCAGAAAAAGGCTACGGTGTCTTTGCGGAAAACATGCTTGCACGGAACTGAAAAAATATGCGTTAATTTGGTTGGAATTGTTACAAACTTCCGAATTTTTACGGAAAATGTCGATCGAATTTTCAAAAAATTACGGGAAATATATTGAAAATGCGAAAAAATAAAATTATAATGTCTGTGTGATTGGAAAAAGTTCAGAAGAAAACGGATGCAGTGAAATTCCGGAAAGACTATGAGTTTTTGCAAAGGAGAGCTTTATGGAAAAGATCAACATTGCCATCGCGGATGATAACGAACGCATGCAGGAAATGCTTGGGAACGTCATAAAACAGGATGACACGCTTGAACTGATCGGGCAGACCGGAAACGGAAATGATATCTACAGTATCATCCGCGACAAAGAACCGGACGTCGTACTGCTTGACATTTTCATGCCGAAGATGGATGGTCTGACTGTAATGGAGAAAGTCAATGAGGATAAAAATCTGAAAAAAAGACCTGCCTTTATCGTTGTCTCCGCCGTAGGAGAGGAGAGGATCACCGAAGATGCGTTCCGGCTCGGCGCTTACTATTACGTCTTAAAACCGTTCGACAACGAAACTCTTCTGAACCGGATCAAAGCAACAAAAGGAATGACAGCAGTAAGAAGATACCATCCAAGAAATTTTACAAACCCCGGAAAAGAGCCGATCTGTCCGCCGGAAAACAGTCTGGAAATCGATGTGACAAATATGATCCACGAGATCGGCGTTCCTGCCCATATCAAAGGATACCAGTACCTGCGCGATGCGATTCTGCTTTCCGTAGAGGACACGGAAATGCTCAATTCCATTACCAAGATTCTCTATCCGACCATCGCGAAACGCCACCAGACAACGTCAAGTCGTGTCGAGCGTGCCATCCGCCATGCGATTGAAGTGGCCTGGAGCCGCGGCAAAATGGACACAATCGACGAGCTGTTCGGCTATACCGTGAACAACCGCAAGGGTAAACCGACAAATTCTGAATTTATTGCATTAATTGCAGATAAAATACGTCTTGAACTGAAAAATCAGTAAAAAGTAACAAAAAAATCCGAACAAACGGAGAAATTACAGAAGTTTAGACTTTTTTTTTCTGGACAAAGTACGGTATAATACAGACAGGACGTTGATTATCCTTTCGCGTTTTCATAGGATCGTGACAAAAAAGGAAGGAATTACAGAAAAAACAAAGATGCGATAATCAGCATGAAATTACAGGAAGGATTCTTTCATGAAAAAATATTTTGTTCGTGGCTTCAGAGTGTGTACCGTTCATCAAAACAGGCGGTCTGGCGGATGTAGTAGGTTCTCTGCCGAAGTACTTCCCGAAAGAGTATTTTGATGTGCGCGTGGTGATTCCAAAATACGCAGGAATCAAAGAACAGTTTAAAAATCAGATGCGGTATGTGACAAACTTCTACATGGATCTGAACTGGAGACAGCAGTATGTCGGCATTTTCGAGATGGAATATGAAGGCATCAAATTCTACTTTATCGACAACGAGGAGCATTTCGGAGGAAGCACTCCATATGCGGGCATGCCGTGGGATCTGGAAAAATTTGCTTACTTCAGCAAAGCAGCGCTTTCCATTTTACCGACCATCGGCTTCCGCCCGGACCTCATCCACTGCCACGACTGGCAGACCGGTCTCGTTCCGGTTTACCTGCACGAGCGTTTCCAGGCAGATGAATTCTATCGGGGAATCAAAACCGTCATGACGATCCACAACCTGAAATTCCAGGGCATCTGGACCGCAAGACGATTCAGAGCATTACCGGCCTTTCCGACTACTACTTCACACCGGATAAGCTGGAGTTCAAACACGATGCCAGCTACTTGAAGGGCGGTCTGGTTTACGCAGATGCGATCACCACCGTCAGCAATACATACGCGCAGGAGATTCAGACCCCGTTCTATGGCGAAGGACTCGACGGTCTGATGTGTGCAAGAGCAAACGATCTGCGCGGTATTGTAAACGGACTCGACTACAATGAGTGGAACCCGGAGACAGACGCTCAGATTGCAAAGAATTTCAATGTAAAGAACTTCCGTAAAGAGAAAGTGAAAAATAAACTGGCACTGCAGGAGGAGTTAGGACTCGAGGTCAATCCGAAGACGATGATGATCGGTATCGTATCCCGGCTGACCGATCAGAAGGGCTTCGACCTCATCAGCTATATGATGGATGAGATGTGCAGGATGCCGTACAGTTTGTGATCCTTGGAACCGGCGAGGAGCGCTACGAGAACATGTTCCGCCACTTCGCATGGAAATACGACAAGAAGGTTTCGGCAAACATCTACTATTCCGATGCAATGTCACACAAGATCTATGCATCCTGCGATGCCTTCCTGATGCCGTCCCTGTTTGAGCCATGCGGACTCTCCCAGCTCATGAGCCTCCGCTACGGAACCCTTCCGATCGTCCGCGAGACCGGCGGCCTCAAAGACACCGTAGAGCCGTACAATGAGTACGAGGGAACAGGAACTGGATTCAGCTTCACAAACTACAATGCGCATGAGATGATGGGTACCGTGCGGTACGCAGAGCGCATCTATTACGACAAAAAAACGCGAGTGGAACAAGATGATCGACCGCGCAATGGCACAGGATTTCTCCTGGGCGAATTCCGCAAAACAGTACGAGGAAATGTACAACTGGCTGATCGGATAAGCTGGTCTGCATTCTGAAAAATAAGAAAAAAATCCCGAAATGGCAGAAGAGGAAAGAAAAGCCGTTTCGGGATTTTTTTTGCAGTATTTTTGGGTTGCGGCAGGAGAGTGGAATATGCTACACTTGTGCATAAGGATATATTCGAAGCAGCTCCGGTGCAGAGGATTGGGGCTGAAAAAAGACACAAGAAAAACAGTTGACAACAAAGCAGATTTGTAATAGTATGTATACAGAAGCGAACGAACGTTCGCATGGTAAGGAGAATATTCAGTATGGGAAATAATAACGAAGATAAACTGCGTGCACTCGATGCCGCACTTGGACAGATTGAAAAACAGTACGGAAAAGGAGCTGTCATGAAGCTCGGAGATTCCGCAGCAAACATGAACGTGGAAACCATCCCGACCGGTTCTTTAAGCCTGGATATCGCACTCGGCCTTGGCGGTGTGCCGAAGGAAGAATCATCGAGGTATATGGACCGGAGTCTTCCGGTAAAACAACCGTAGCGCTCCACATGGTAGCCGAAGTACAGAAACGCGGCGGAATCGCCGGCTTCATCGATGCAGAGCATGCGCTCGATCCGGCCTATGCCAAAAACATCGGTGTTGATATTGAAAACCTTTATATCTCACAGCCGGACAACGGCGAGCAGGCACTTGAGATCACCGAGACGATGGTTCGTTCCGGTGCGGTAGACATCATCATCGTGGACTCTGTTGCAGCCCTCGTTCCAAAAGCCGAGATCGACGGCGACATGGGAGATTCCCACGTCGGACTGCAGGCGCGTCTGATGTCTCAGGCACTCCGGAAACTGACTGCAGCGATCAGCAAATCCAATTGTATTGTTATCTTTATCAACCAGCTGCGTGAAAAAGTCGGTGTCATGTTCGGAAATCCGGAGACTACAACCGGCGGCCGTGCACTGAAATTCTATTCTTCCATCCGTCTTGATGTCAGAAGAATTGAAGCCTTAAAGCAGGGCGGAGAGATGGTCGGAAACCGTACCAGAATCAAAGTCGTGAAAAACAAAGTAGCTCCGCCGTTCCGCGAGGCAGAATTTGATATCATGTTCGGAAAAGGAATCTCCAAAGAAGGAGACGTTCTGGATCTGGCAGCTTCCGTCGGCATCGTACAGAAGAGCGGCGCATGGTTCGCATACGGCGGCGACAAGATCGGCCAGGGAGCGAAAATGCGAAAGCATACCTGCGCGAGCATCCGGAAATCATGGATGAGATCGAGCACAAAGTGCGCGTGGCTTACGGCCTGATCAAGGAAGAAGCGCCGGAAGGCACAGAAGAAACAGCAGCAGTTCCGGAAACCGAAGGAGACGACGAATAAATGTTTGTGACAGAGATTCGTCCTCTGAATAAAAAGAAATCACGGATCCTCTTCGATGACGGAGAGGATCTGGTTCTTTATAACGGGGAAATCCGCGCTTCCCGCATCAAAGAGCAGGAGGAGCTTCCCGATGAGGTTTACGAAAAGCTGGCAGGGGAAGTGCTGACTAAAAGGGCCAAACACCGCGCGATGTATCTGCTGCTCAGACAGATGCGGACGAAAAAAGAGCTGGAAGATAAGTTACGAAAAGACGGCTATCCCGAGAGAGCCATTGAAGAGGCTGTCTCGTACGTGGAGAGCTTTCACTATATCGACGACCGCGCATACGTGGAGCAGTATCTTGCGGGCAGCGGTGCGAAAAAAGGGAAAAAGGCAGTCCTCTATGCGCTGGCACAGAAAGGCGTGGACCGGGAACTGGTGGAATCCGTCCTGGAAGAGCAGGAGGATGCCCGCGATGAGTATGAACTTGCAAAAAGTGCCGCCTTCGCAAAGCTCGGCACGCCGCACCGGCTGGATGAAAAAGAGTACCGCCGTGCCGCCGGTTTTCTGACGCGGAAGGGATTCGGCAGTTCCGAAATCCGTCGGGCACTGGAAGAATACCAAGATTCCGCTGACGAAGAATCCTGAATATTCCCGGCGATTCCGCCACATGCCGCGAAATTATGTGCAATAAATTACATGAATATTTTTAAAACATTGACAAATTTGTGAAAACAGTATAAAATTGTAGTGTTGTAAATGTGCAATGAAAACTAAATAAGGAGGTGCTCCGGTAATGGGTACAGGTATTACAATTCTGCTGGTATTCATTGCTGTAGTAGTCACGCTGCTTATTGCGGTTCCTGTTACCAGGAAAATTGCTGTGGACAATAAAATCAAGCAGGATGCTGAGAAAATTGGCACAGCGGAAGAAAAGGCGAGAAACATCATAGATGAAGCACTGAAAACTGCCGAAACTAAGAAACGGGAAGCCCTGCTGGAGGCGAAGGAGGAGTCTCTTCGTACGAAGAATGAAGTAGAAAAAGAGACCCGAGAGCGCAGAGCGGAACTGCAGAAATATGAGAAGCGCGTTTTATCGAAAGAAGAATCTGTAGATAAAAAGCGGACGTATTGGAGCGTCGTGAAAACGAAATTGCAGCAAAAGAGGCAAGCGTCAGAAAGAAAGAAAAGGAAGTAGACGGTCTACACGAAAAAGGAGTACAGGAACTGGAAAGAATTTCCGGTTTTACCTCCGAGGAAGCAAAAGAGTATCTGTTAAAATCTGTGGAAGACGAAGTAAAAATCGACACAGCAAAGCTCTACAAAGAGCTGGAGAGCAGAGCAAAAGAGGAAGCAGGCCGTAAGGCAAAAGAGTATGTGGTAACAGCTATTCAGAAATGTGCTGTCGATCACGTATCCGAGAGTACCATCTCCGTGGTACAGCTTCCGAGCGATGAAATGAAAGGCCGCATCATCGGCCGTGAAGGACGAAACATCCGTACACTCGAAACCATGACAGGCGTTGACCTGATCATCGACGATACACCGGAAGCAGTCGTTCTTTCCTCATTCGATCCGATTCGCCGTGAGGTGGCAAGAATTGCTCTGGAAAAACTGATCGTAGACGGAAGAATCCATCCGGCCCGCATCGAAGAGATGGTAGAAAAGGCCCGCAAAGAAGTAGAACAGAATATTCGCGAGGAAGGCGAGGCAGCCGCACTGGAAGTCGGTGTACACGGACTTCATCCGGAGCTGATCCGTCTCCTTGGAAGAATGAAATTCCGTTCCAGCTACGGACAGAATGCATTAAAGCATTCGATCGAGGTAGCACAGCTTTCCGGTCTCCTCGCAGGAGAGGTAGGATGCGATGTCCGCATGGCAAAACGTGCCGGACTGCTTCATGATATCGGTAAATCCATCGACCATGAGGTAGAAGGATCTCACATTCAGATCGGTGCAGATCTCTGCAAAAAGTACAAAGAATCTCAGATTGTGATCAACACAGTAGAATCACATCACGGGGATGTAGAGCCCCAGTCTCTGATTGCATGTATCGTTCAGGCAGCGGATGCAATTTCCGCAGCAAGACCGGGTGCAAGAAGAGAAACACTCGAAACATATACCAACAGATTAAAACAGTTGGAAGACATCACGAATTCGTTCAAGGGTGTCGAAAAATCTTTTGCTATTCAGGCTGGTAGAGAAGTCCGCATCATGGTTGTTCCTGAGCAGGTATCCGATTCTGAAATGGTACTGCTCGCAAGGGATATCTCGAAACAGATCGAAGCTGAACTGGAATACCCGGGACAGATCAAGGTCAATGTTATCCGCGAGAGCCGTGTAACGGATTACGCGAAATAAAAGACTTTCTACGAAACAATTTAATAACGAAATCAAAAAGAGGCTGTGGACATGAGCAATCATGTTCCACAGCCTTTTCAGTGTGTATAAGAACAGTAAGTTTCAAAAGAATTTATACGTGCCGTATCCGGTTCGAGCGCATTTTCTGAGGTGTAGAGCCATACAGCTTTTTGAAGGTCCGCATAAAAATTTTGTAATTCGACAGCCCGTTTTTCTCCATCAGTACCGTGATCGTTTCGTCGGAATTCTGTAAATCTTCGTACAGGTGCATCGTGCGCACATCGTTCAGATATTCGAGAAAGGTCTGTCCGGTATACTTTTTAAAGAGCCGGCAGAAATACTCCTTCGAGAGCGCCAGGGAATCCGCGGCTGTTTCGAGGCTTAACGGTTCCGGGTAATGCACTTTCACCCAGTTCATAACGTGTGTCACGCGCTGCAGATCGCGCTGTGAACCCGTGAGGGATGCCGAAGGGATCTGGTGGGAATACGACCGGCAGAGATGGTACAGAAATTCGTACAGTCGTGAGGTAAAGAGAAGCTGGTATGAATCGGAAGGATTCTGCCGGATCTCGTTCATCTCCGAGAGCAGTGCGCGGAGCGGAGCCGGCTGTTCCGAGTAGGGAATGATCGTGTCGAAACGCATCGTATCAAAGTCCGGCAGATATTGGCGCATCTGGCTTGCGGAAATCTGCAGCAGAAGATATGTACAGGTGTTGGAGCGCGTCATATGGAGGTCGCCGGAGTTGATGATAATCAGATCGCCCTCGTTTAACCGATACTCCGTTGCCTGGACAATCGCGGAAAACTGTCCCCTGATCAGATAGAGAATTTCCACATATTCGTGCCAGTGCGCCGGAAAAACAAAAGCGGGCGCATCCTGCAGCTCAAAACGGACGTGCAGCAGATCGGTTTCGTGTATTGTTTCGTAAAAGCAGGATTCCATAAGTACCTCCAGGATGTGATAGAAATATACGTCAATTATAATCAAAAAAGATAAGAATATTGTACCAGAAATTGGGCGAAATATCAATATCAACCAGAGAAAGGACAAGAAAGGAACTAGAAGTTACACGAAAAAGGGAAGATAATGGAGACATTAGCACGAAACAAAGTTTGGGAGGAACAAAGACATGAAAGCAAAGGTAAGAACCTTTAACGGAACTACATCTCCGGAAGTAACCCAGCGTGAAACAGATCACCGCAAACTTGCCCGCGAGGCAGCAGCAGAGGGATTCGTTCTTCTGGAAAACAAAGATCATTTCCTGCCGCTGGCAAAGGGCAGCAAGGTAGGTCTTTACGGAGCAGGTGCGATCCGCACCATCAAAGGAGGCACCGGTTCCGGCGATGTCAATGAGCGTGACAGCGTTAATATTTTCCAGGGCATGAAAAATGCAGGCTACGACGTAACAAGCAGTGAATGGCTGGAGGATTACGATAAACTCTACGTACAGGCAAGACTGGACTGGAAAAATGAGATTTTCACAAAATTGAACGGAGACGACACAAAATTCTTTGATGCGTACTCTGCAACCCCGTTCTTTATGCCATCCGGAAACCCAATCGATGAAGAGAAAGCAGCAGCCGACGGTGCAGACACCGCATTCTTCGTTCTGGCACGTATCGCAGGAGAGAACAAAGACCGTTTTGATACGGAGGGTGACTACTTCATCTCCAAAGAAGAGAAAGCTATTCTGGCACAGGTTTCCAGATGCTATAAAACGTTGTTCTTGTTATCAACACCGGCGGCCTGATGGATCTGGCATTCGTAGAAGAATTTGACAATATCCGCTCTATTTTACAGTACGTACAGGCAGGCCAGGAAGGCGGAAATGCATTTGCTGATGTTGTAAGCGGCGATGTAACCCCATCCGGAAAAATGACAGATACCTGGGCAAAAGATTACTATGATTATCCGGGTGCAGAGGTTTACAGCTACAAGAGCGGCGACCTCATGAAAGAAAAATACGAAGAGGGTATCTTCGTTGGATACCGTTACTTCGATACCTTTGAAGTACCAGTCCGTTACTCCTTCGGTTACGGTATGTCCTACACCGATTTCGAGATCAGAACCGATGACATCAAAGTAAGCGGCCGCGGTATGATGAATCCGAAAGTAAGCGTGACTGTTACCGTCACCAACACCGGCGATACTTATGCAGGAAAAGAAGTTGTACAGATCTACGCTTCCTGCCCGCAGGGCAGACTGGTGAAAGAGTTCCGCCGTCTGGCAGGCTTTGGAAAAACAAAACTGCTGGCTCCGAAGGAATCCCAGACCATGACCATCACCTTCCCGCTGTATCAGCTGACTTCCTATGAGGAGGAAAGCGCATCCTGGATTCTGGAGCCGGGCATGTATGGTATCTGGATTGGAAATGATCTGAATACATCTGTTCTCTCCGGCGCGCTGGAGCTGGACGAGAAAGCAGTCATGACAGCGTGTGAAAATATCTGCCCGCTGAAAGAGGAATTGAATGAGATTGTTCTGATGCAGAAAAAGTTCAGGCAAGAGAGGCTGCATGGCAGAAGGAAGTAAAAGAAAAGAGAATGAGCGTGATCGAGCTAAAGCATCTGAGATCCCAACTGAGAAGTAGATTACCAGCCGGTACCGGAAGAGCTTCCTGGAAAAGCAGGAAAGATTGTGGAATCCCTTTCTGTGGATCAGCTGGCACTCCTTGCAACCGGTGATCCGGGAAGAGCACAGGGCAACGCGCTTGGCTCCGCAGGAATTTCTGTTCCGGGAGCAGCAGCGGAGACATCCCCGTGCGCTTCGGAGGAGCCGTGGAATGTAACCACGATTGCTCTGGTCGACGGACCTGCAGGTCTTCGTCTGAAGAGAGAATATCAGGTAGACAACGGAGAGATCGTAGCGAGCGATTTCCTGGCGGCCCTGGAAGGCGGATTCTTCAGCAAACCGCAGGAAAAACGCGGAACAACCTATTATCAGTTCTGTACCGCAATCCCGGTCGGAACACTTCTGGCACAGAGCTGGGATGTAGAACTGATCAAGAGAGTCGGCGAAATGATCGGCCATGAGATGGAACTGTTCAACGTAACACTGTGGCTGGCACCTGGTATGAACATCCACAGAAATCCGCTCTGCGGAAGAAACTTTGAATACTATTCCGAGGATCCGCTGCTTGCCGGTATGATGGCGGCTGCCATGACACTCGGTGTACAGAAGGTACCGGGCTGCGGAACTACGATCAAACACTTTGCATGCAACAACCAGGAGGACAATCGTATGGGCTCCGATTCCATCCTGTCCGAGCGTGCACTGCGTGAGATCTATCTGAAAGGCTTTGAAATCGCAGTCAAAGATGCACAGCCGATGTCCATTATGACATCTTACAACCTGATCAATGGTGTGCACGCTGCAAACTGCTACGATACCTGCACGAAAGCAGCGAGAGATGAGTGGGGATTTGCAGGAGCTATCATGACCGACTGGACAACCACCAACGTACAGATCCAGGGCAAGTGTACGGCAGCGGGCTGCATGAGAGCCGGAAATGACATGGTAATGCCGGGTCTGCCGGAGGATCACGAGAACATCAAAAAAAGAACTTGCAGATGGAACTCTGACGATGGCAGAACTGAAACGCTGCATCTATAACACGGTAAATATCGTACTGCAGTCCAATATGTACGAGGGCGCAGTCAGCTACCTTGATCAGTTCGATGATCTGGATACCTATCTTGTCGTGAAATAAAAGAAGTGAAAAATATCTTATGGGGATATACAAAAAGCAGGGTTTGAAATGAACGGACATTTCGGTGCGTGAGACATTGGGGGACCCTGAAAAGAGGAAAGAAGTGCCATTCGCAGATGGGGGTCTGCGGAGCAGGCACTTCTTTTACGTATATTGTCTATGAACCGTGAATACATTGACAGTAAGGCAGAAAATAAGGAGGCGCAAAAAGCAAATGAGAGAACGGGATGAGAATGCATATATTCGTTTTTTTGCCCTCTGGTTTGCGGCCGGTATGACCTCGGTGTACTGCTGCTGCTTGCGGCATCCCACACGGGAATGAAGGAGGGAAATAGCGTCCGCCTATTTCAGGCGGAGGCGTTTTTTGGGAAGAAAAATTTTCCGCAAAGGCCTGCTTTTCCTATCTTCTAAAGGTACGGTTAGCACCGGCATTTGCGGGACTTCTCTTTGGATTGACGGCAATCGGTGCGTATTTTGCCACTGCTGCCGTTTGGGCATATGGTTTTCTGTGTGGCGTCTTTCTCTCGGCTGCTATCTGCAGAACGGAATGGCTAGGTCTTTTATTTCTTTTTCTGGCTCTTTTCCGCAGATTTTCCTCTACCTTGCCGCGTTATTTCTGATGGCTGCTGCGTGCAGCCGGATGGCAGAGACGAATCACCTTGCCGGCGGCATACAGAAAAAAGGAATATTTTTGCTTCGGCGTGCGCTACTTCTTTGCACTGATCCTGCTTCTGTGGGGTATTCTGCTTGAGAGTTATGTCAATCCGTGGTTTCTTGCGAAAATCCTGTAAAAACGGTCGGAAAAGGGAATTGCATTTTTGAAAAAACGTGTATATAATTAAAAGCATTGTTACCCTTTATCGGGCAGTGAGAGGGAGAAAAAAGCAAAAAGGAAAAAAGCTATGCAGGAAACGATACAGTCATTTACGGACTATCTACAGATGGAAAAGAAAGCGTCAAAAAATACAGAAGTCTCCTATCAGCGCGATCTTCGAAAGCTGGCAGTTTTTTGAAGGAGCACGGAATAGAAAAACCGGAGCAGATGAATGCAACGGTTTTAAATTCTTATTTATTATATCTGGAGCGGGAACACTTCTCCCCGGCAACGATCTCGCGCAGCATTGCGGCGATTCATATGTTTTGCCAATATGCATGTCAGGAGGGAAAAATGGTATCTGACCCGTCGAAAGCACTGCAGCCACCGAGGGTTGAGCGGAAAATGCCGGAGATCCTTTCCATCGCAGAGGTCGATCTGCTGCTTCGCCAGCCCAAAACCGACACGCCAAAGGGGATCCGCGACAAAGCAATGCTGGAAATGCTGTATGCGACCGGTATCCGCGTCAGTGAGCTGATCCATTTGAAGATACAGGATGTCAACCTTATGATGGGCTACATCACCTGCCGCGATGAAAAGGAGCGGATCGTTCCGTTCGGCGGACCGGCGAAAAAGGCGTTGGAGCAGTATCTGGGGAGTGCGCGCGCAGCCTGATGCATGGACGGGAGGATGATGTATTGTTTGTCAACTGCTCCGGAGGTCGATGAGTCGTCAGGGATTCTGGAAAATTCTGAAATCCTATGCGAAATCCGCAGGCATTACGGCGGATATTACGCCGCATACCCTGCGCCATTCGTTTGCAACCCATCTGCTGCAAAACGGTGCGGACTTAAAGAGTGTCCAGGAGATGATGGGACACGCCGATATTTCGACGACGCAGATGTATCTCCACCTTGGTGTGAATAAAATCAGGGATGTGTACCGGAAGGCACATCCGAGAAAGTAAAGGTGGAACAGAAAAGTAAAACGATAGAAAAACCTCCGCCGCAGACTGGTGAAAAACTGCAGCGAAGGTTTTTGATGTTTTTAGGGTGTTGAGAAAATTTAGCACTCCTCAGCGATATCATAAATCAGGCGTTCGGTCTGATCCCAGCCAAGGCACGGGTCAGTGATGGATTTACCATAGACATGATTTCCGCATCCGATTTTCTGATTGCCAGGCTCCAGATAGCTTTCGATCATAACACCTTTTACGAGACTTTCGATATCCTTGTTGCATCGTCTTGTGTGCAGAACGTCTTTGACGATACGGATCTGCTGCTCGTATTTCTTTCCGGAGTTGGAATGGTTGGCATCGATGATGGTAGCCGGGTTTACGAGATGTGTTTCGTTGTATTTCTCCAGCAGAAGCTGAATGTCCTCGTAGTGATAGTTCGGCACGGAGTTGCCGTGCTTGTTGGTCGCACCGCGGAGAATGGTGTGCGCCAGCGGATTTCCGCTTGTCTTTACCTCCCAGGTACGGTAAATAAAGGAGTGGGAGCCCTGTGCGGCAATGACGGAGTTGATCATAACAGAAAGATCACCGCTGGTCGGGTTTTTCATGCCGGCCGGAATGTCGATGCCGGAAACAGTCAGACGGTGCTCCTGGTTTTCTACGGAACGTGCGCCGACCGCAACATAGGAGAGAATATCGGACAGATAGCTCCAGTTGGACGGATACAGCATTTCGTCTGCAGAAGTCAGATCAGTCTCTTCTACTACACGCATATGCATTTTACGCATGGCGATCAGGCCGTGCAGCAGGTCCGGCTTTCCTTCCGGGTCCGGCTGATGAACGATACCTTTGTAGCCTTCACCTGTGGTACGCGGTTTGTTGGTATAGACACGCGGGATGATGATCAGTTTGTCGGATACTTTGTCGGCAACCTTTGCCAGACGGTGATTGTACTCCAGAACAGCGTCTTCGTTGTCTGCGGAGCAAGGTCCTACGATAACAAGAAATTTATCGGAATCCCCGGTAAAGACTTTTGCGATTTCAGCGTCACGCTGTTTTTGATTTCGGTTGCGCGGGCGCTTAAGGGATATTGTTCCCGGATCTCTGTTGGGGTGGGAAGTTTTCTTACAAATTCAAGGCTCATTTTCGTTCTCCTTTATCTTAGATGCACTTCTTTTCTAGCTGCGGACAGAGGAGCGTTCTTGTGTGCCCCGTCGCAAACTATCTATAAATTATAATACATAACGCGAAGATTGTCGATATTTTTTCGGCGAAAATTCTGTTTCTCTTAAAAAAGATAGAAAAAAGGTATCAATGAACAGCAAATCCGTTTGCAGATTCCCGATGCAGGAACAAAAGTGCCATTGTCATAATGGTAAGTTCACTTGCAAGAATACCATAGAGATAGCCACGGATGCCGAAAACCGGGACGAGAAAAAGAATTGCAAGAATACGAATTACATCTCCGGCAAGGTTCTGGAAAAAACGAGAGAAGTTTTTCCAAGGCCGTTTAAAATGCTTCCAAGTGTCGTTTCCAGATAGAGAAAAGGACTTAAAAATGAAAGGATACGCAGAAAAACGCCGACTTCTTCGTTTTGAAAAAGGAAACGTCCAAGCCACGGACCGAAAAAGAAAAAGGCAAAAACAGCGGAAGTGCCAAGCAGCACACAGAAAGAAATTGTATAACGGATCGTGTCTGATATTTGCTCCGGCGTACCGTCGGCCTGCTGTTTTGCTACGCCGGGCAGAAGCATGACGGACACCGCGTGGGTGATGGCAGATGGAAAAAAGATCATAGGAAGTGCCATACCGGTGAGAATGCCATACTGCGAGAGCGCTGCTTTCCGGGAAAGACCGAAGGTGACCAGACAGCCGGGGAGCAGAGCACTTTCAATGCTGTGGAGGACATTCAGAAGAATACGGTTCAGCGTAAGCGGAAGATTCAAAACGGCAAGCTCTCGGAAGGTATCGTACCAGAGGGTCTTTTCTTTGAAAAAAACAGAAATCGGGCGGTGTTTCTGAGGGGACCTGCTGTGCGAGACGGACAGGCAGGCCATCAGAAAGAGACACGAAAAGAGTTCGCCGGCGGCAGTACCGAATGCAGCGACAGCGGCAGAGGGGAGGCTTGTGGAAAGACAGAAAAGCCAGGCAAGGTAGGAAGCGCCCATGCGCACGAACTGTTCCAAAAGCTGGCAAAAAGAAGGCAGTGCCGTCTGATTCTGGCCAAGATACCATGCCGAGAGACAGTTGTGGATCCGGAGGGGAGAATGCCGAGTGATAAAATCCGGAGGAGCAGAATCGTCCGCGGCTCAAAAAGAAGCCGTGTTCCGATAAAATCCGCGCTGAAAAAGAGAAAGATGGAGGCGGAGAAGGAAAGTATCACTACAATGCCGCATCCGGCCGCCAGACAGATCTTTGCCCGTCTGGAATCCTTTTGGCAAGGTACGATGCGACAAAGCGCGAGAGCACCGTCTGCATGCCGCCTGCGCCAAGGGAGAGCATCAGTGCGTAGAGTGGTGTGGCGAGCTGGTAGATACCAAAGGCTTCCGCACGATCCGGCGCGACAGGAATATTCTATAGAGAAATCCAAGAATTCTGCAGATGATCCCGGACGCGGTCAGGATCAGTGTGCCAAGAAGAAGCGTGTTCTTTCTTGTGATTTTCAGCATGGGATAGACTCCTTTCACGGCATTGCGCAGATAGTCTAAAATATGCGAAAAAACTCCTTGACAGAACCCCGTGATAGGTGCTATTCTGAGTGAGAAATAAATCCGATTAAAACTGTCGGAATTGGAAAACGACAGCACAGGAAAAAGGAGAACCAGGAATGAAATTATCGACCAAAGGAAGATATGGTCTGCGTGCCATGATCGATCTGGCGAGTCACGAAGAAGAGGGTGCAGTGTCCATTGCCAGCATTTCAGAACGCCAGAATATCTCAGAGAGCTATCTGGAGCAGCTGGTGCGTCCGCTTCGAAAAGCCGGATTCATTGAGAGTGTGCGGGGAGCAGGCGGTGGATATGTACTTGCAAAACCGGCAGATTCCATTTCGGTAGGAGATGTTCTCCGTGTGCTGGAGGGCGGACTCGAGGCAGTCACGTGCTCGGTCAATGAAGGCCTGGGCGGCTGCGATGCGGCCGATTTCTGCGTCACGCGTTTTGTGTGGCAGAGGATCAATGAGGGAATTACGAACGCTGTGGATTCCATCAGCCTCGGAGAGCTGGTTCAGCAGAGCCGGCAATTAGAGAAAAACAGAAACAGCGATAGAAATGACAAGGAGTGAACAACAATGATTTATCTGGACAATGCGGCAACAACAAAAACAGCCCCGGAAGTTGTCGAGGCTATGCTTCCTTATTTCAGCGAATACTACGGAAATCCATCCAGTATTTATGCAATTGCAGGAAAAAGCAAAGAAGCCATCACCAAAGGAAGAGAGCAGATCGCAAACGTGCTCGGCGCAAAACCGGAGGAAATTTATTTCACAGCCGGCGGCAGCGAGTCCGATAACTGGGCGTTAAAAGCTACCTTTGAAGCATATAAAAATAAAGGAAACCACATCATCACCACAAAAATCGAGCATCATGCGATTCTTCATACCTGTGAGTATCTGGAAAAAGAGCGCGGTGCGAAAATCACCTATATCGCGTCGATGAGAACGGCGTTGTCAATCTGGATGAACTCGAAGCAGCCATCACACCTGAGACCATTCTGATTTCCGTTATGGCGGCAAACAACGAAATCGGAACGATTCAGCCGATCAAGGAAATCGGAAGAATTGCAAAAGAACACAATATTTTATTCCACACAGATGCCGTACAGGCATTTGGCCAGATCCCGATCAATGTGGATGAGTGCAATATTGATATGCTCAGTTCCAGCGGTCATAAGATTAACGGACCGAAAGGAATCGGCTTCCTTTACATCCGAAAGGGTGTGAAAATCCGCTCCTTCGTACACGGCGGTGCGCAGGAAAGAAAACGCCGTGCCGGAACAGAAAATGTACCGGGCATCGTAGGATATGGAGTTGCGGCAGAGCGTGCGGCAAGAACTATGGCGGAGCGTACCGCAAAAGAAATCGAAGTACGTGATTATCTGATCAACCGTATTTTAACCGAGATTCCGAACTGCCGTCTGAACGGCGATCCGGTAAAACGTCTGCCGAACAACTGCAACATCAGCTTTGAATTCATCGAGGGAGAGTCCCTTCTGATCATGCTGGATATGAAAGGTATCTGCGCATCCAGCGGTTCTGCATGTACTTCCGGATCCCTGGATCCGTCCCATGTACTGCTGGCCATCGGACTGCCGCACGAGAAAGCACACGGTTCCTTACGTCTGACTTTAAGTGAGGAGATCACAAAAGAGGACGTTGATTTTGTTGTAGAGCAGATTAAAGCGATCGTAGACCGTCTGCGCAGCATGTCCCCGCTGTATGAGGATTACATCAAAAAACAGCAGGGTAAATAAGTTTAAAAAAATAAGACAGTCCATCCAGAAAGCCGGTACAGAAAAATTCAGGTAAAAGCTGTGCCGGAGGAGGACTGCTTTGAAATAGTTCAGGAGGAAGAATAACAATGTACAGTGAAAAAGTAATGGATCATTTCCAGCATCCGAGAAATGTAGGAGAAATTGAGAACGCAAGCGGTGTAGGTACCGTTGGAAATGCAAAATGCGGCGATATCATGAGAATGTATCTTGACATCGACGATAACGGCATCATTCAGGACTGCAAATTCAAAACCTTCGGCTGCGGCGCCGCAGTTGCAACCAGCAGTATGGCAACCGAGCTGGTAAAAGGAAAAACCATCCAGGAAGCTCTGGAAGTAACCAACAAAGCCGTTATGGAAGCACTCGACGGACTTCCGCCGGTCAAGTTCACTGTTCTCTGCTTGCAGAAGAAGCAATTCACGCTGCACTCTGGGATTACGCAGAGAAACACCACATCAAGATCGAAGGTCTTGCAAAACCGAAGTCTGATATCAGCGAGGGCGAGGAAGAGGAAGAATACTAAGTATGGGAAAAAAGAAAGTAGTCGTTGGAATGTCCGGCGGCGTAGATTCCTCGGTGGCAGCGTATCTCCTGAAAAAAGCAGGATACGATGTCATCGGGGTGACCATGCAGATCTGGCAGGATGAGGCCGAGACAGTCCAGGAGGAAAACGGGGGCTGTTGCGGCCTTTCTGCTGTTGATGATGCAAGGCGCGTGGCACAGGTGCTGGACATTCCGTATTATGTCATGAACTTCAAAAAAAGAGTTCCGTGAGAACGTCATGGACTATTTCACGAACGAATATCTCTGCGGCAGAACACCGAACCCGTGTATCGCCTGCAACCGCTATGTGAAATGGGAAGCGTTGCTTCAGCGCAGTCTTTCCATTGGAGCGGACTACATTGCGACCGGACATTATGCAAGAATCGAACAGCTTGCCAATGGACGGTATGCGATTGCAAATTCGGTAACAGCGGCAAAAGACCAGACGTATGCACTGTATAATCTGACCCAGGAGCAGCTTTCGCATACGCTGATGCCGGTCGGAGACTACACAAAAGATCAGATTCGTGAGATTGCAGCAAAAATCGGTCTTCCGGTAGCAAAAAAGAAGGATTCCCAGGAAATCTGCTTCGTGCCGGATCAGGATTACGCTTCCTTTATCCAGAACGAGACAGGAATCGTGGCACCGAAAGGCAATTTCGTGAATACAAAGGGTGAAATCCTCGGTACCCATGAGGGGATTACCCATTACACCGTAGGACAGCGCCGCGGACTCGGCCTTCCGATGGGACACCGCGTGTTCGTACTGGAAATCCGTCCGGAGACGAACGAGGTTGTGGTCGGCGAAAATGAAGAGGTTTTCGCAAAAGTAGTAAAAGCAAACAAAGTAAACTATATGGCAATTCCGCCGCTGGAACTTGGAGAAGAGCTCTCCTGCACCGCGAAAATCCGGTACGGGCACAAAGGCTCCCCGTGCGTGATCAAACGGACCGGGGAAGATGAGATTACCTGTACTTCCCGGACGGCGTGCGTGCTCCGACACCGGGACAGGCTGTTGTCTTCTACGTGGACGGCTGTGTCGGCGGAGGCGGAACGATTACGGAGGCCGAAAGATGAAAATAGCGGACTGTCATATGCACAGTTTCTTTTCAAGTGACAGCGAAGCACCAACAGAAGAGATGGTAAAACGGGCAGTCGAGCTGGGACTTCCGGCAATCTGCCTGACGGATCACTACGATATGGATTACAGTACCGGCGAGTTCCAGCTCGATACACCGGCATATGCGGCAAAAATCCGGGAACTGCAGGAAAAATACCGCGACAAAATCGATATCCGATTCGGCGTGGAACTGGGACTGCAGCTCCACTTAAAAGAACGGATGGAAGAGTATGTAAATGCGTGGCCGTTCGACTATGTGATCGGCTCCATGCATGTCATTGACGGAAAAGACCCCTATTATGAGGATGCTTTCCCGGACTGGACAGCAGAAGAGCTGTACCGGGCGTATTTTCGGGCTACAGCAGAAAAATATCCGGTTCTTCCACAATTTCCAGACGCTTGG
>ENA-OQIM01000246-OQIM01000246.1-human-gut-metagenome-genome-assembly--contig:-NODE-246-length-19562-cov-2.828248_pt1 | contig 19562 bp, 31 predicted proteins | sample MGYA00242579_ERZ504744 | MGnify/ENA primary metagenome ERZ504744 (study PRJEB26092, sample SAMD00036441) | human gut metagenome | host: Homo sapiens | study: EMG produced TPA metagenomics assembly of...
CTTGGGCGGTTCAAAGAATCCGGCATTTTTTACTTACAGGAAACTTCGTTGAATTTCCTGTAAAGTAAAAAGCCCTCCGGGCAGGATCGCACTGCGGCGGAGGGGAAAGGAAAGCACAGGCTCTTATTAGTTTCGGTGTAGCCCGAAAAAGGGAAAATGTCCCATACTTTCTGGCAATCCGGGAGATGTCTGGTGGGCAGGAAATGGTGCAAATAAAGATGTTTTTTCCTGCAAAACAGAACCTTTTTTCTCGAAAGGGATCATGATAAAATGAGAAAAAATGGGGGAATTTTCAAAAATAAGGTGGAGGAGGATATTGAAATGAAAATTTATCACGCACAGGTGAATCATCTGGAAAATCCAATGGGGTTCCGAATGGAGAGAACGGTCTTTTCCTGGAAAGTGAAAGACGCGGAAGGAAAAAAACAGAGCTATGCGAGAATCCGTGTAGCATCGGATGCAGCGATGGAGCATCTGCTGTTTGATTCCGGAGAGGATGATAAGGCGAGCAGTCTTTTCTATCCGGTGAAGCTGGATCTGGAGCCGAGAACGCGGTATTACTGGAACGTGGAAGCGGGCAGTGATGCCGGGGAGACGGCGGTGAGTGAAGTACAGTTTTTTGAGACCGGAAAACGGAATGAAGCATGGACAGGAAAATGGATTTCCTGTGACAGTAAGGAGAACCGTCATCCATATTTTGAAAAAGAAATTGTTCCGGCAAAAGAGGTAGCGAAGGCCAGGCTGTATGTCTGCGGACTTGGACTGTATGAGGTGTATGTGGATGAGAAGCGTGTCGGGGATGAGTACCTGACGCCGTACAGCAATGATTACAATGAATGGGTACAGTATCAGACGTATGATGTGACAGAGGAGGTTTCAAAACAGGGAATGCTCCGTGTGCTGCTTGGAAACGGCTGGTACAAGGCGCGGTTTGGATTCAGTGCGTTTGAGGACAAGGGATTTTACGGCAATGAGTGGAAGCTGATTGCGGAGCTGCATCTGACGTATGCGGACGGTTCGGAAGAGGTGATTGGCACGGATGAATCGTGGCAGGTGCGGCGCAGTAAAATTGCATTCTCGAATCTTTACGACGGTGAGCACCGGGACGACACGCTGTCGGAACTGCCATTGGAGAAGGCGGTTTTTTTGTGAGGCACCAAAAGGAGAACTGACGGAACGCATGAGCCTTCCGGTGACGATTCATGAGACGTTTGAACCTAAAGAACTGCTTCATACTCCGGCCGGCGAGCTGGTCTTCGATATGGGGCAGGAGTTTACGGGAATTTTCAAGCTGCATGTCAACGTGCCGGCAGGAACCAAAATTCATGTTCAGACAGGTGAGATTTTGCAGCGCGGCAATTTCTACAATGACAATCTGCGGAGTGCAAAATCCGAATACATCTATATTTCCGATGGAACCGAAATGGATCTTGTGCCGCATTTTACGTTCTACGGCTACCGTTACGTGAAGATCGAAGGCATTCCGGATCTGAAAAAAGAGGATTTCACGGGTCTTTCTTATTACAGCAACATCACAGCGACAGGCTGGATGAAAACAGGAAGTGATTTGGTCAATCAGCTCATCAGCAATGTGCGCTGGGGCTTAAAGTGCAATTTTGTGGATGTTCCGACCGACTGCCCGCAGCGTGATGAGCGCATGGGATGGACGGGTGATGCGCAGGTGTTCTCGCCGACGGCGATGTATCTCGAAGATACGTATGCATTCTATGCAAAATACCTGTACGACATGGCAAAAGAGCAGAGCGTGCTCGGCGGAAAGGTGCCGCACGTGGTGCCGTCGTGCGGCGTCGAGGATGCAGCGTGTGTCTGGGGCGATGCGGCGTGCATCATTCCGTGGAATCTGTATCTGTTTTACGGGGACAAGAGCATTCTGGAAGATCAGTTTGTGAGCATGAAATCGTGGGTGGACTACATCACGAAAGTGGATGGGGACAACCATGGCTGGAGATATGTATTCCACTTTGGCGACTGGCTGGCGCTTGACAATCCGGTGCAGGGCGCTGAGCAGGTCATGGGTGCAACGGACGAGGAGTTTATTGCAAACCTGTATTATGCGATCAGCGCAGGAATCGTGGCAAAAGCGGCCGGTGTGCTGGGATACCGCGAGGAGCAGGAGAAGTATCAGAAGCTGTCCGAGGAGCAGTTTGCTGTGGTACAGGAAGAATATTACAGCGCAACAGGCCGCTGCTGCATCAAAACACAGACGGCGCTGCTGCTGACGCTGAAATACCATCTGTCAAAGAACGAAGAGCTGACAAAACGGCAGCTTCTGAAGCTGTTTGAGCAGAGTAACCACAAACTGAAGACGGGATTTGTCGGAACACCATTGCTGAACAATGTGCTCACCGACAACGGCATGAATGATCTTGCCTACGAACTGTTGCTGAACGAGGAATTTCCGGGTTGGCTTTATGAGGTTAAGCTTGGTGCAACTACCGTTTGGGAACGCTGGAATTCCCTTCTTGCGGACGGTACGATTTCCGGCATCAGTATGAACAGTATGAACCATTATGCTTACGGCTCCATCCAGGAATGGATGTTCCGTCACGTTGCCGGCATCAACACGATGGAATCCCATCCGGGTGTCAGGACCGTACAGTTTGCACCGACGCTGAACTGGGATTTGAGGTATGCAGAGGCAAAATATGATTCTGCATCGGGAATGTACAGCATTCGCTGGGAGCTTTCCGACAAAGAGCACGTGACCATCACCATGGATGTTCCGTTCGACTGTACCGCAGAGGCCGTACTTCCAATGGTTGCCAAAAGTGAAAAAGAAGCGGTTGCAGAAGTGCTCGGATCAGAAGAAAACGGTAGATACCTGCTGGAGCCGGGACACTATGAGGTAAGCTATCAGCTTTCCGGTTGGAAAGAAAAAACGGCAGTATGTGTGGAATAAAACCGCAGTTTTTTCAAAAAATAAGAAGCGAGGTGAACGCTGCAATTTTGCAATGGGACAAAATGAGAAAATTGTTCCAATTATTATGAAAAGAATATAAATAAAAACAAATAATTTGGAAAATATACAAATTCATTTGTCTTATGAAAACGTTTATGGTACAATCTGACTAAGCGGTTACAAAAATGAAAGTGTGTTTTGGAAAAAATGAAACAAGACACAGATCCGAGGGTCTGACAAAAAGAGGCGGCAGAAAGGGACAGGATATGAAGAAGTGGACGGGGATGATTACCAATCTCACAATGTTGACACAATTCGGACTGTCCCTTGTGACGCCTCTTTTTCTTTGTCTGGCACTCTGCTGGTGGCTTTGCGACCGCTTTTCGGTTGGAACATGGATTTATCTGCTCGGCTTTTTCTTTGGGATCGGAGGCGGTGCCGTGACAGCCTGGAAATTCGGGCAGAGCGTTCTGCGGCATCAGAAACGCATCGAGACGGAGCCGGACGGAAAAAAGAAGAAAAAGCGGGTGTCTTTCAACCGACATATTTAGAACGTGTCTGAAAAAGTTTTCACAGTTGACGAAGATCAAGTGGCAGAGAAAAGATTTCAGACTGATTTTAAGGGGAAAATCTCTTAGAAAGGAAACAAGGCGATATGAGCAATTTCGGAGACAAGGTCCAGCCGGCCGTAAAAAAGGAGACGAAAAATGTTGCCATCTATACTGTTGTCGGCGTGGTTGTGATGTGGGTCGGGTTTCTGATCCTGCACCTGATCTGGCCGGAAAAAATCCCATTTGACTATCGGGTGATCCTCGGGGGAATCGGAGGCGGTGCCGTTGCGGTGCTGAACTTTTCCTGATGGGCATGGCAGTACAAAAAGCAGTGTCCGAGACAGACGAGGCGGGAGCAAAACGGCGGATGCAGGCAAGCTATTCGCAGAGAAACCTGATGCAGATGCTCTGGGCAATTCTGGCGATTGTGCTCCATGCTTTCAGTTTGCCGCAGGAATCCTGCCGCTTTTAATTCCGGGAACGGCCATCAAGCTGAAGGGCATAAAAAACAGCATAAAGCGCTGAACCTGATCTTTGGCGAAAGCCGCAAAGACGGGACGGCGTTTTTGAACCGAAACTGCGAAGCAGTGATTCGGTTATGAGCAAGCAGCGAAGCGGATTGTGAAGATCCGCTTTGACAAAAGGTTCAAATTTTTTATTTTATCTCATACAGAGGAGGTGAAAAAAAGAGAATGGAGGTTGATATCTCCGGTGCAAAAGTCTTTTTACGATCCCGATCGATTTTCCGCTGTTCGGGGAAAAATTCAGATCAGCGAAACGCTGGTGGTAAGCTGGATTGTAATGGCACTCATTACCGGACTTTGCATCTGGCTCACAAGAGATTTGAAGATACGGAACATCTCCAAACGCCAGGCGGTGGCAGAAATGATTGTGGAAACCGCAAATAAATTCGTCATCGGCAACATGGGAGAAAAATTCCGGTATCTGATTCCTTTTGTGTCGGCGCTTTTCGCGACCAGCGTTGTCTCGAACCTGATCAGCCTGATCGGACTTCGAAGTCCGACAGCAGATCTTTCTACCGAGGCGGCCTGGGCTGTTGTGGTTTTCATCATGATCACCACACAGAAGATCAAACCAACGGTTTTGGCGGATATCTGAAGGCTTCACGACTCCGATTGCGGTTATGACACCGTTTAACGTTTTGTCGGAGCTCGCAACGCCGATCAGTATGGCGTGCCGTCACTTTGGAAACATTCTTTCCGGCGTTGTCATCAATGCCTGATCTACGGATCGCTGGCACTGGCAAGTGGAAAGCTGCTGGGACTGCTTCCCGGCGTGCTCGGAAGAACCCTCTCGCAGATTCCGATTCTGGATGTCGGTGTTCCGGCGGTTCTGTCGGTTTACTTTGACTGGTTCTCCGGCGTGATGCAGGCCTTTATTTTCTGTATGCTGACTGTCATGTACATTGCGAATGCAGCAGAGGAAGGCTAAAGAGATTAAAAAATGAGGTTTACAAAAAGAAAATACAGGAGGAAAACAAGATGGATTTTCAGATTTTAGCAAAAGGTATCGCTCTCGCAGGATGCGCAATCGGCGCAGGATGCTCCCTGATCGCAGGTATCGGACCTGGTATCGGTGAAGGTAACGCCGTAGCAAAGGCACTTGAGGCAATCGGACGTCAGCCGGAATGCAAAGGCGACGTAACAAGTACCATGCTTCTTGGATGCGCGATCGCAGAGACAACCGGTATTTACGGTTTCGTAACCGGCCTGCTTCTGATCTTCGTAGCACCGGGAATGTTCATGAACTTCCTGAAATAGAGCAAAGAGTAGAGTATTGCTAGGAGGAAAGAAACTATGCAGGTTCAGGAACTGGTAGGAATTGTCCCCTGGACTTTTATCGCACAGATCTGCAACCTCTTTATCCAGATGTATCTGATCAAACGGTTCCTTTTCAAACCGATCAATGAGATGCTGGAAAAACGGCGTGCGGCAGCCGATGCGGAGATCACAGACGCAGAGGCGGCAAAAAAAGAAGCCAACGCCATCAAAGAGGAATATGAGCAGAATATGCAGGAGGCCAAGGCAAAGGCCAACGAGATTCTCGAAAGCGCCAGAAAGACAGCGACGCTGCAGAGCGAGAAAATCGTAAAAGAGGCTTCCGAACAGGCAGCTGCCTGAAAAACAAGGCAGAAAAAGAGATTGCCCAGGAGAAAAAGAAAGCGGTCAATGAAGTCAAAGGCGAGATCGGCGGCATTGCCATGGATATTGCCGGAAAGGTCATTGAACGTGAGATTAATGAAAAAGACCATGAGAAGCTGATAGATGAATTTATATCGAATGTAGGTGAAGCATCATACAGAAACTGCCAGAGTATACGGTGGGAGCCTGTATGAGCTGGCCGCAGAGGAGCATCTCGAAGAGGAAATCCTTCTGAGATGAAGGAGATCCGAGCTCTGTTCCGGGAAAACCCGGAGTATCCGCGCCTTTTATCGGAGCCTTCGATTCCGCGAAAAGAGCGGATCGGGCTGATCGACGCGGCATTTGGCAGCCAGGCGGAACCGTATTTGGTCAATTTTATCAAACTGCTGTGTGAAAAAATCTTCTCCGGGAATTCGGCGGATGCCAGGAAGCATTTCAGCGCAGATACTACGCAGCCCACAACATTGCCGAGGCAGTTGTGACGAGCGCAGCATCCCTGTCGAAGGAACAGGAAGAGCTTCTGAAGAAAAAACTGGAAACGATGAGTGGAAAAACGGTCGTGATGGAACTGAAAACCGATCCGTCCGTTCTGGCGGGTGTCCGCGTAGAACTCGACGAAAGCTGTTTGACGGAACCGTAAAGGGACGTTTGGCCGAGCTTTCCAGAAGAATCAGCAATACAGTGGTGTAGGAGGAAAACATGCAACTGAAACCAGAAGAAATATCCAAGGTCATCCGCAGCCAGATCAAATATTATGAAAATGCGATCCGGCAGGATGAGACAGGCACCGTTCTGATGGTCGGAGACGGAATCGCAAGAGCAGCGGTCTTTCGAACTGCATGGCAGGCGAGCTGCTGGAATTTGAGGATGGAAGCTATGGAATGGCACAGAACCTCGAGGAAAACAGCGTATCTGTCGTTTTATTCGGTTCCGGCGAGAACATCAGCGAGGGACAGCTTGTAAAAAGAACGGGAAAAGTTGTTTCGGTTCCGGTCGGAGAAGGCATGATCGGACGCGTTGTCAACGCGCTCGGCCAGCCAATCGACGGCGCAGGCCCGATTACGGCAGCAGAGTACCGTCCGATTGAAAGCCGGCACCGGGCATCTGTGAGAGAAAAGGTGTTAATCAGCCGCTGCAGACCGGTATTAAAGCGATTGATTCCATGGTTCCGATCGGAAGAGGTCAGCGAGAGCTGATCATCGGAGACCGTCAGACCGGAAAGACAACGATCGCAACCGATACCATTCTGAACCAGAAAGGCAAGGATGTGATCTGTATCTACGTTGCCATCGGACAGAAACGTTCGACAGTAGCGTCCTTAGTAGAAAATCTTGAGAAGAACGGCGCAATGGCGTACACCATCGTCGTGGCAGCGACGGCATCCGAAGCGAGCCCGCTGCAGTATATCGTACCGTATTCCGGTTGTGCCATGGGCGAGTACTTTATGTATCAGGGAAAAGATGTGCTGATTATTTATGATGACTTAAGTAAGCACGCGGTTGCATACCGTGCACTCTCCCTGCTGATCCGCCGTCCACCGGGACGTGAGGCTTATCCGGGAGATGTTTTCTATCTCCATTCCAGACTTCTGGAGCGTGCCGCAAAGCTGGACGATGAACACGGCGGCGGATCCATGACGGCCCTGCCGATCATTGAGACCCAGGCAGGCGATATTTCCGCCTATATTCCGACGAACGTCATCTCCATCACAGACGGACAGATTTTCCTTGAGACAGAGCTGTTCCACTCGGGCGTTATGCCGGCGGTAAACCCTGGCGTATCCGTATCCCGTGTCGGTGGAAATGCGCAGATTAAGGCGATGAAGAAGGTAGCCGGAACTCTGAAACTGATCTATTCCCAGTACCGCGAGCTGGCAAGTTTTGCACAGTTCGGATCCGATCTGGATGCCGATACAAAGGCGCGTCTGGAGCAGGGTGTGCGTATCGTGGAAGTATTAAAACAGAACCAGAATGCACCGGTTCCGGTAGAAAAACAGGTGGCCATTCTTTATGCGGTAACGAAAGGAATTCTGTCAAAGGTTGCAGCTGAGGATGTCCGCGCCTATGAGGACGGACTGTATACCTGGCTTGATACCGACGCAGAGGGTGCTGCCGTGATGCAGGAGATTTCCGCAACCGGAAAACTCGAGGCAGATACCGAAGAGAAGCTGAAAAGTGCGCTCGAATCGTACACCGAAAACTTTATCAATACAAGACCTGCAAAATAAGGAAAGAAGGAGGAGCCTATGGCTGCAAACATGAAAGCCGTAAAGCTGCGGATCAAAAGTGTCGAAAGCACGATGCAGATTACCAAGGCGATGGAACTTGTAGCGTCCTCCAAGCTGCGAAAAGCGAAGGAGCGGGCTGATACCTGCCGTCCGTATTTTCAGGAGCTGTACCGCACTTTGCAGGATATTGCAAAAGGAAACACGGAATTTTATTCCATTTATGCAAAAGAGGCAAAAAACGAGAAATGCTGCTACGTGCTGGTTGCCGGAGACCGCGGCCTTGCGGGCGGATACAACGCGAATCTGTTCCGATGCTTTGAGCAGATGCCAAAGGAAAAGAGATCTGTGTGGTTCCGGTCGGCAAAAAGGCAGTGGAGTATGCAAAATCCCGGAAGCTGGACATTCTGACGGACAGCTTTGCCGAGATCGCAAATCTTTCCGTGGCAGACAGCTTTGAGATCGCGCGCGCACTGTGCCGTGAGTTCCGGAAAGGGACCTTCGGACATGTGGAGCTTTGCTATACGAAATTCGTGTCGATGCTGTCGCAGATGCCGGTTTCCGTGCCGATCCTGCCTCTGATTGACATTGCAAAAGAGGACGGAGAGGATCCGGAAGCGAAAAAAATCCGGAATCTGATCCTGTATGAGCCAAACGGTGTCGAGGTATTCGAAGCGATTGTGCCGGAATACTTAGGCGGCCTGATCTACGGCGGTATCTGTGAGAGTGTGGCAAGTGAGCTTGCGGCACGCCGTACCGCAATGGAGGCGGCAACGGGAAATGCAGAGGAGATGATTGAACAGCTCAATCTGTATTACAACCGTGCCCGTCAGGCAAGCATTACGCAGGAGATCACGGAGATCGTCGGCGGTGCGGAAGGCGTGTAAGAGTGGAAACAAGAAAAGTGAGGAGAAGTCGTTAAATGAGTGAAAAACACATTGGCGAGGTTGTGCAGGTAACGGGTCCTGTTCTGGACATCCGTTTTCCGGAAGGAGAGCTGCCGGCACTTCTGAATGCCATCGAGATAGACAACCACGGCGAGAAGCTGGTTGTGGAAGTGGCGCAGCAGACGGGCGACAACATGGTTCGCTGCATTGCCATGAAGTCCACAGACGGACTTGTCCGCGGAACGAAAGCAGTCGACACGGGCGGCCCGATCGCCGTTCCGGTCGGAGAGGAGTGCTTAGGCCGCGTGTTCAACCTGCTCGGTGAGACCGTAGACAATAAGCCGGCACCGGAAACAGCAGAAAAATGGCCGATCCACCGCGATCCGCCGTCCTATGAGGAACAGGTTCCGGCAACGGAAATCCTCGAAACCGGAATCAAGGTCGTTGACCTGATCTGCCGTATGCCAAGGGCGGAAAAATCGGTCTGTTCGGCGGTGCCGGCGTTGGAAAAACAGTCCTTATCATGGAGCTGATCCACAACGTGGCAACGGCGCACGGCGGACTTTCCGTTTTCACCGGTGTCGGAGAGCGTACCCGTGAAGGAAATGACCTTTACAACGAGATGAAAGAGAGCGGTGTTATCGATAAAACAGCACTGGTCTATGGACAGATGAACGAGCCGCCGGGAGCGCGTATGCGTGTCGGACTTTCCGGCCTTACCATGGCAGAATACTTCCGTGATGTGAAAAATCAGGATGTGCTGCTGTTCATCGATAATATTTTCCGATTTACGCAGGCAGGTTCCGAGGTTTCGGCTCTGCTTGGCCGTATGCCGTCCGCAGTAGGATACCAGCCGACGCTGGCAACCGAGATGGGCGCACTGCAGGAGCGTATTACTTCCACAAGAAAGGGATCCATCACATCGGTACAGGCTGTTTACGTGCCGGCCGATGACCTGACCGACCCGGCTCCGGCAACAACGTTTACCCATCTGGATGCCACGACGGTACTTTCCCGTGAAATCTCCAGCCAGGGTATTTATCCGGCCGTTGATCCGCTCGATTCTACCAGCCGTATCCTGACACCGGAAATCGTAGGCCATGAGCACTATGAGGTAGCACGTGCCGTACAGCAGGTGCTGCAGAGATACAAAGAGCTGCAGGATATCATCGCCATCATGGGTATGGATGAACTGTCCGAGGAGGATAAGCTGACGGTCAGCCGTGCCCGTAAGGTACAGCGTTTCCTGTCCCAGAGCTTCTCGGTAGCGGAGCAGTTTACCGGTATGGAAGGAAAATACGTGCCGTTAAAAGAAACCCTGCGCGGATTCCGCATGATCCTCGACGGCGAGTGCGACGATCTTCCGGAGAGCTGCTTCCTGTTTGCAGGTACCATCGACGAGGTATTTGAAAAAGCAAAAGCACTGAATCAGTAAAGGAGGAATGACGTATGAGTACATTTCCTTTACGTGTCGGCACGCCGGACGGACTTCTCTATGAGGGTGACGTAGCGCGCGTTGTCTGCAGAACCATCAGCGGCGACCTGGCAATTCTGCCTGGGCACTGCAATTACTGCACTGCACTCGGTATGGGCGAGGCGCATATTGTGCTGGAGGACGGAACGAGAAGAAATGCCGCCTGCATCGGCGGAATGCTTTCCATGATGAATGGGGTCTGCCGTGTCCTGGCAACAACCTGGGAGTGGGAAGAGGATATTGATGCAGAGCGCGCCGAGGCTGCCAAACACAGGGCCGAGCAGGCGCTGGCAAACGGCGGTCTGACAGACAAAGAATACCGTATTGCCGAAGCAAGCTGCAGCGTGCGCTGGTGCGGTTGAGTGTAAAAGAATAAAAAACAAAAAGCCTTCGACGAATTCAGAAAAATGAACCGCCCCAAGATTAGTAGACATGAATAAAAAGCGCCCTGTGTAGGGAGTGCCTTAACCGGACTGACGAAGCGAAAGCGGAGACAGTCCGGTTTTTAGTTGAATGCGTTCGTGGTTGTAGAAGTAAATGTAATCATCAATCATTTTGTTGGCTTCCTCAAAAGTTTCCGGCTTGTGTCGGTAGATGCACTCGGTTTTGAGGATTCCGAAAAAGTTTTCAGCCAACGCATTGTCATAGCAGTTTCCACGCCTTGACATAGACGGCAAAATGCCATATTCTTTAGTCAGGTCGAAATATGCTTGTGAGGTGTATTGGAACCCTTGGTCGCTGTGGAGGTGCAACTCCCGGCGACTTTCTGTTTTCACAGACTTCATTGCAAGATGAATGGTGTCCAATACAAGATTGATTGTCTGACTGGTTCCAGTCCTGTAAGCAACAATGCTTCTATCATATAAATCACGGATCATGGATAGGTAAAGAACCCCTTCCTGAGTTTGAATGTAAGAAATATCGGTAACCCATTTCTGATTTGGATGCTCGGCATTGAATTCTCGGTTCAGCCAGTTGTCATATCTGTGCTTGTCCTCGCCCATTTTTCGCCATCTTTTTCTGCGACGGATTTCGCTCAAAAGGTCGTACTTGTGCATGATTCTCAAAATCGTCTTTGGATTCTTAGTGATTCCTTCACTGTCCAGCCAGAGTTTCATTCGGCGATAGCGTATGTCTTTTTACAAGATTCCTGCTTTGTACGAATCTTTTCTGCAAGATCAAAGTCTTTTGCCGTGTGGTTCAGATGTTTGACATACTTGTAGTAACCACTTCTGGAAACCTGAAGAATTTCACACAGATCGTTTACTGCATACTTTGTACGATGCCGATGGATGACTGCATATTTGAAACTCGGCTTCACTTCCTTTCCATGGATCGCATAAAATCCCGCAGCAGTTCATTCTCCATTTTCAGTCGGTTGATCTCATATGCTTGCTCTGCTGCAATGTCTCTTGGCTGAGCATCTTTCCGTGGCCTGCCTTTTGGATGCAGCTTGATACCTGCCGCCAGCTTTCGTTGCTGTCTGTTGAACCGAAATACCCAGTTTCTGATGCACTTCCTGTCTACTCCTAACTTCTGGGCAATTTCCCGATTTGTTTTACCTTCTCGTTTCAATTCTAAAATTTCTTTTCCGTATACGTCGATCTTTACATATTTTCTGGGCATAGCAAAACCTCCTCGTGTAGTTCTATTATCCTACACGAGGAGGCCTTTTGTCTATTGTCTACTTTTTACGGACCTGTTCAATTTTCTGACACCCGGAGGCTCTTTTTATTTCGTCTGTTGTTATCTTTTTCCGGTACTTCCGATTCCGCCGCGGTCCTCGCCGTTTAAGTGGTCAACTTCTTCAAAGCCGATGGTCGGCTGGTGTTTCTCGATGCGGAACTGGCAGATGCGGTCATTCACATGAATCACGGTGTCGCGCAGGGCATACGCCGGCATGTAGAACCAGTCGTTCGGTCCGCAGTAGCTCTCGTCGATGATACCGCAGTGGTTCGTCTGGATAATACCGAAGTTCTTGAAGGTGCTGCTTCTCGGCACAATATGCGCCTCGTAGCCCTCCGGCAGCTGCATGGCAACGCCGAGGTGGATCAGCTTGAATTCTCCGGCCTTTAACTCTACTTCTTCTGCCGCGCGCAGGTCGATCCAGTCAGACTTTCCGTCGATATAGCGCAGGCGCTCAATTTCATCGTTTAAATACTGAATTTTAATGGTTTCCATAAAGCGTCTCCTTTTCTTTTTGCGTGACTACTTTTCGCCGAACAGTACGACTTCGCCGCGTGCTCTCGTCTTTTTCACATCAATGACTCTCTGATTCGGGCTGCCCTTCCATTCCAAGGTAACGTCCCTCTGGGCAAGAATAAAGCGGCCGTCCACAACCACGTCCGTGTAATCCATCAGTTCCAGATCACAGACGGATTCCCACTCATATCCGGTGTAAACCCAGATATCTTTTTTCGGATATCTTTCCTTGATCTCTTTTGCCAGAGCCGTCACATCCGCCCGGTTTGCCTCATACAGCGGATCTCCGCCGGAGAAGGTGATGCCGGAAATGTAGTCCTTGTCCAGCTGTTCAAAAATTTCTGCCTTTGCCGCGTCATCAAACGGGATGCCGCCATTTGGATCCCAGGTAATCGGATTCTGACATCCCTTGCAGTGATGACCACATCCGGCGACCCAGAGCACGACGCGCAGGCCGTCTCCGTTCAGCATATCGTCTTTCGTTATATTATGGTATCTCATAGCTTTCACTCCTATTGGACATAAGAAAACACAGAAAAACGAACCGTTTTACAGATCCCTTTTTCTGTGTTCCCCGCTCTTTATCGTCTGGCAGATCTATTTATTTCGCGTCTGCCGGAACATCCTTGATACTGAAGCTTACACGGCCCATTTTATCTTTGCCCATGCAGACTACTTTTACAACATCGCCAAGGCTGACAACGTCTTCTACTTTCTCAACACGCTGTTTGGCGAGCTTGGAGATGTGTACCAGACCTTCTTTTCCAGGTGCGAATTCAAGGAAAGCACCGAAGTCTTTGATGCTGACAACTTTTCCGGTCAGGATCTGTCCCTCGGTAAAGTCGCTTGCGATGATCTCGATATATTTCTTTGCCTGATCCATCATAGCCTGCTCGGTTCCGCAGATGGAAACTGCACCGTCATCTGTGATGTCGATCTTTACGCCGGTCTCATCGATGATGGCGTTGATGGTCTTTCCTCTCTGGCCGACAACTTCACCGATCTTCTGCGGGTCGATCATCATCTGGATGATCTTCGGAGCGAACTCGCCGACCGTCTTACGCGGCTCTGCGATCGCTTTCTCCATAACCTCGGTCAGGATGTACTCTCTTGCCTGTTTCGTTCTGGCAATCGCCTCTTCTACGATCTGACGGGTCAGTCCATGGATCTTGATATCCATCTGGATTGCAGTGATTCCGTCGTGGGTACCAGCTACCTTAAAGTCCATGTCGCCGAAGAAGTCTTCGAGACCCTGGATATCGGTCAGTACGAGGTAATCATCATCGGTCTCGCCTGTTACCAGACCGCAGGAGATACCTGCAACCGGTTTTTTGATCGGTACACCGGCAGCCATCAGAGACATGGTGGATGCACAGATACTTGCCTGGGAAGTAGAACCGTTAGATTCGAAGGTCTCGGATACGGTACGGATTGCGTACGGGAACTCTTCCTCGGTCGGAAGTACCGGAACCAGGGCACGTTCTGCCAGAGCACCATGGCCGATCTCACGGCGTCCCGGTCCGCGGGACGGTTTTGTCTCACCTACAGAGTAGGACGGGAAGTTGTACTGATGCATGTAACGTTTGGAGGTCTCGAACTCATCCAGTCCGTCCAGTTTCTGTGCTTCGGAAAGCGGAGCCAGTGTTGTTACGTTGCAGATCTGAGTCTGTCCACGGGTGAACATAGCGGAACCATGAACACGCGGGATAATGTCAACCTCTGCTGCCAGAGGACGGATTTCTGTGATCGCACGGCCGTCCGGACGTTTGTGGTCTTTTAAGATCATCTTACGAACGGTCTTTTTCTGATACTGGTAAACAGCCTCGCCTAATACTGCCAGCCACTCTTCGTTGTCGGCAAATGCCTCCTCGAGTTTCTCGGTGATGACGCGGATGTTTTCTTCTCTTGTCTGTTTGTCATCGCTGAAAACAGCCTCTTCCATCTCTGCCGGAGGAACGATCTCTTTGATCGCTGCAAACAGCTCTTCCGGAATAGCGCAGCTCTCATAAGCGTGTTTCGGTTTTCCAACCTCTGCTACGATGCTGTCGATGAATTTGATGATTTCCTGGTTTACTTCGTGTGCTTTGTAGATGGCGTCGATCATTTTTGCTTCCGGAATCTCTTTTGCTCCGGCTTCGATCATGATGACTTTCTCTCTGGTGGAAGCTACGGTCAGTTTCAGGTCGGATACGGCTTTCTGTGCGAGAGTCGGGTTTACGATGAACTCGCCGTCGATCATACCGATCTGAGTCATGGCACACGGACCGTCAAACGGGATGTCGGAAATGCAGGTTGCGATTGCGGAACCCAGCATTGCGACTACTTCCGGATCACACTCCGGATCTACGGACATTACCATGTTGTTTAATGTAACATCGTTGCGGTAATCTTTTGGGAACAGCGGACGCATCGGACGGTCAATGACACGGCTGGTCAGAATTGCGTGCTCGCTTGCTTTTCCTTCTCTTTTGTTGAATCCGCCCGGGATTTTTCCAACGGCGTACATCTTCTCTTCGTACTCAACGCTTAATGGGAAGAAGTCAATGCCGTCACGCGGTTTCTCAGATGCGGTTGCTGTAGAAAGAACTACAGTATCGCCATAATGCATAAATGCTGCGCCGTTTGCCTGTTTTGCTACACGGCCTACGTCTACGGTCAGGTTCTGCCTGCCAGTCCATAGAAAAACTCTTGTACATAAATAATCTCCTTTTTTTCTTCTGAGCAGAATTTCCGAAACAACTGAAAAGCACACCGGAATACGGACAGGATGCAGCTTTTCAATGTGTTTTTCAGTGGTCTCGGATAAAATTCCTGCACCTCCAGAACCTGCCACTGGCAGCTTCTTACGGATGCAATGCAGCTCAGAATGGCTCCATGTCGTTTGCGTCTTTGATCTTACAAGCAAAGAAACGGGCGGAAAATGTATCCCGCCCGTTGTTCCAAGCTGATTATTTTCTGATTCCTAACTTCTCGATTAAAGCACGGTATCTTTCAATATCAGTTTTCTTTAAGTATCAAGCAGACCACGTCTCTGACCAACCATTTTCAGAAGACCTCTTCTGGAGTGATGATCTTTGTGGTGAACTTTCAGATGCTCAGTGAGCTCCTCGATTCTTGCGGTAAGAACAGCTACCTGTACTTCCGGTGATCCTGTATCTCCCTCAGTTCTTGCTATACTCTTTGTATGATTGTCCTGTTTTTTTCTTTCGAAATCATTTTAAATTCCTCCTGTTATTTTGATTGCACCGCTGACTAAGAAGTGGTCGGAGTGTCCTGCCTCTGAATCAGGGTCCGGGGATCTTTTTTGTCCCGCATACTCGATTAGTATAGCATACGCTTTTCGAATTGTAAATACTAAAATCAGATGTTTTCGCGATGAATTTTCACGTAGTTACAGTTCTCCGAACTGTAACTTTCGCAGCTCTCATTTTAAGTTTTTGCTTCGCAAAAGGAGAGCTGCTCACACCTGAATCACTTTCTTACGCAGCGAAACAGCGAGTGTTTCACTGCTGAGCGAACTTTTTTTCTACATATTTTTTTCCTGCCGCAACATCATGATCGAGCTGGTTTTTCAGCGCGTCGATCGAAGCAAATTTCTGCTCCGGGCGCAGGAATTTTAACAGAGAAACCTCCGCCTGTTTTCCATAGAGATCCTCGCTGCAGTCAAAAAGATTCGTCTCCACGCCGGTAAATTTTTCCTGTACCGTCGGCTTAACACCGATGTTTGTGATACCGTAATAAATTTTTCCTTCGATTTTCACCTCGGAAACGTAGACGCCGAACGGCGGAAGCAGCTTTTCTGCCGGCGGGATCTGATTGATGGTCGCACGCCGATCGTTCTGCCGAGTGCATGACCGTGGACAATCTCGCCGTGAACCGCGTAATCGTAGCCGAGCAGACCGCTCACGGCTTCCATATTGCCCTGTTCCAGCTCTTCCCGTGCCCAGGTGCTGCTGATCTCGCGGCCGTTTTCCTCTGCTTTTTCGATGATCTCGGTTTCAAAACCAAGGGACGGCCCATTTCTTTCAGCATTTCGGCTGTGCCGCTTCTCTTGTAGCCAAAACCGAAATCCTTTCCCACAACAACTTTTTTCGCGTGCAGCTTATCCACCAGAATCTCTTTGATAAAGGCTTCCGGCGTCATGTGCATCACTTCATCCACAAACGGGCATTCCACAAGGCAGTCCATGCCAAGCTGTTCGAGGCGGGCTCTTCTCTCCTCATTCGTCAGCAGCTGATGCGGCTTGACATGCTGCACTTTCGACTGCGGCGGCACGTCAAACGTAAACACAACCGTTTCCAGTCCTTCCGTTCTGCCGATTGCAAGGACACGGCGGATCAGAAGCATATGCCCCCGGTGGAGGCCGTCAAATTTTCCCAGGGTTACAACGCTGTCCCCTCTGCTGTCAAAATCCAGTGTTTTTGTTAGATATCTCATGTTCTCTCCAGAAATAACTTGACCGGTCTGGTTAAGTTTTGTGATGGTCTGTATTGATAAATACCGACAAACGTTCCGTCATCGAGATAAAGGCGGAACTCCTCGTCTTCTGCGAAGTCCCCGCCGGAAGCAGTTTCCCCGATTTCGCGGATCTGCGCCGGTTTCAGCGGATTTCCGTTTTCCGCAAGCTTTTTCGCATGATCGTCCGCTGTCGCAAAGCTGCGCAGCGCGGCAAACATTTCATCGACCGGCACGAGGATCTCCGAAAGGCGGCCCTCACCGACAATCGCTGCGATCTCGTCAAGCGTGTGCGCTCCGTTTCGGTCAAACTGGCCGACTCTCGTGCGGATCAGCTGCTCCATACATCCGTGGCAACCCAGTTTTTCGCCGATATCGTGGCACAGGGTGCGGATATACGTTCCCTTCGAACACGTTACCTCCATGCGCACCAGCGGAAGCTTCACTTCCAGAATGCTGATCTCGTAAAAGTGCACCGTGCGGGCCTTCCTCTCGATCTCGATGCCTTCCCGCGCCAGCTCGTAGAGTTTCTTTCCATTAACCTTCAGCGCGGAATACATCGGCGGCACCTGCTGCTGCTCCCCGGCAAACGAGGCGATGCAGTCCCGCACCTCTTCTTCCGTCACGGTCACCGGCGCTTCTGCTGTCACGGTTCCGCTCATGTCCTGCGTATCCGTTGCGATTCCAAGGTGAAGCAGCGCTTCATACGTCTTCGTTTCATCGGTCAGCATATCGCAGAGACGCGTTCCCTTTCCAAGCAGACCGGAAGCACGCCCGTCGCATCCGGGTCTAGGGTTCCGGTGTGGCCGATTTTTTTCTGGTGCAGGATGCCGCGCAGCTTCGCAACCACGTCATGCGACGTAAATCCCGCCTCTTTCCATACGTTCAGAACTCCGTTTATCATGTTGTTTTGTCTCCCTCTTTTTCACAAGAAAACCGGGCGTGGATATATTTTCTGCGCCCGGCTGTTTCCTGTTTATGCTTCTTCCTCTGTCGTCTCTTCTTCCTCTTCTGCAAGAAGCTGTTTTTCGATATACAGAGTCAGATTGTTGATTACATCATACGGAGAACCTGACATCGTGCAGCCAGCCGCACGGATATGGCCGCCGCCGCCGAATACGGCTGCGATTTTGCTCACATCAACCAGCTCGTCGGAGCGGAGGCTTACTTTGAAGACCTGCGGCTCCAGCTCATACAGGAAGATCGCTACGTGAACGCCTTCTGTATTTTTTAACTGGCCGACAATGCCGTCCATATCTCCCGTTGTCAGGCATAGAAGTCCATGACCTTCTTCCGCACGATACCGACAATACACTGCTTGTCGAGAAGCATGATGCTCTCTGTCAGCGTGCGTCCCATAATCTGATTCTGTACGTATGTTTTCTTGAAGAATGCATCCTCGATGATTCTGGTAAACGGAACTCCCTTTTCCATCAGAGCGGCCGCAACCCGCATCGTGTGCGGAGAGGTGCTGCTGTACTGGAATACGCCGGAATCGGTCACAATACCAGTGTACAGCGCCTCGGCGCACGGCTCGGAGATCTTTTCTTCCTCCAGAAGTCCGAACAGCACCTCGCAGGCAGAGCTTGCATCCGGCTCTACGTGATTGATTTCGCAATATTCTGTATTCGTCACATGGTGATCGATGCAGATCGTCTTTCCCGCTTTTGCAAGAAGCGGTACGGCAACGCCGATGCGTTCCTCGCTGGATACATCCAGAAGGACCACAAGGTCGTACGCTTTCTCTTCACAGCTTGTCTTTACCTCAGAAAAGCCCGGAAGATAGGAAAATTCCGGCCGTGGATCCTCAAGATAGACATCTGCCTGAATCTCCGGCCGATTGTCGCGAAGATACTGGTATAATCCCAGGCAGGAACCGATGCAGTCACCGTCCGGACGAACGTGTCCGGCGATGGCCATGCAGGAGACTCCGTTTAGAATTTCATCAATTTTCTTCATTTTCCTCATCCTTTTTGTCTTCTTTGTGTGTTACTTCATCAATCAGTTTCGACATCGTAACGCCATATTCAATCGACTCATCCAGGACAAAGGTCAGCTCCGGTGTATTGCGGAGGTTAATGGTCTTGGCCAGCATACGGCGGATGAAGCCCTCCGCGCTCTTTAAGCCGCGGATGGTTTCTTTCTTCGCCTCATCATCGCCAAACACACTGATATATACTTTACACGTCTTCAGATCCGGCGCTACCTCTGCCGCTGTGACAGAGGTCATCATTCCGATGCGCGGATCCTTGATCTCGTTCCGGATGATGTTGGAAAGCTCTTTCTGTACTTCCCCCGTTGATCCTGGTGTTTTTAATACTGTTTTTTCTCAACTTAATTCCTCATTTCTATCTCGCACTTCTACCATGATATAAGCCTCGACCTGATCGAACTCCTGAAGATCGTTGAATCCTTCAAATACAAGACCGCACTCATAGCCGGAGCGCACTTCTTTGACATCGTCTTTGAAACGTTTGAGGGATGCCAGATTTCCTTCGAAGATCTGGTTTCCTTCGCGGCTGATTCGAACTTTGCAGCCTCTCTGGAACGTTCCGTCCAGTACATAGCTTCCGGCGATCGTTCCGACACCGGATGCTTGAAGAGCTGACGTACCTCGGCATGGCCGATAACTTTCTCTTCGTAAACCGGCTCAAGCATACCCTTCATGGCTGCCTCAACATCCTCAA
>ENA-OQIM01000248-OQIM01000248.1-human-gut-metagenome-genome-assembly--contig:-NODE-248-length-19543-cov-2.267717_pt1 | contig 19543 bp, 31 predicted proteins | sample MGYA00242579_ERZ504744 | MGnify/ENA primary metagenome ERZ504744 (study PRJEB26092, sample SAMD00036441) | human gut metagenome | host: Homo sapiens | study: EMG produced TPA metagenomics assembly of...
CTGCACAGCACCGGCGCAGAGTCGGTCACGCTCGACACAGCATTGCTGGCCTCGGCCATGCTGCCCGTAACCTCGGAAATGTCGCGAACCACGGCTTCGACCTCTACGAGATTGGAGGTAAGGGCATCAACTGCCGTCTTGCTCGACTTAAGCAGCGGTCCATCTGGGCAAGCGTCGGCGTAAGCTCATCGACAGCGCCATCGAGCTTTGCCACCACAGGCTGAGCCTCGGCGATGGTGTTGTTGAGGTCGTTCACGGTCTTATCGAGCGAGTCGACAACATTGCGGGTCTTGCGCAGGGTAAGCGCGAGCTCAGCGATGGCCCACACGCCGGCAACGGCGAGCAGCAGCAGGGCGATTTGAATGGGACTCATACAAGCCTCCCGGAAGAATCGAAATACAGACGCTTTTCATGGTACCCAAAGGGGACCGAACATGCCAAGAGCAGCAACGTGGGACAAAATTATCAGCAGCTACTTCGGTGCATTCCCGCTGCGGTCGCGTTCGCTTTGCTCTACGCGCCATTCTTCCAACCGCGGCCGGCAGCTGCCAGAACACGCCGCGCTCCAGTCCCTCGGGCAAATAGCGCTGATCGACCAGCCTCGGGATAATCATGTGGATACTTATACACACCGTATTCATCGCTGCCCGGGCGATGGCGATCGCGCAGATAACTCGGCACCTCGCGAAGCCCACTAGAATGGATATCGGCCAGCGCCGCATCGATCGAAGCCTCACACGCGTTGGATTTTGGCGCCAAGCACACATAGAGTGCAGCCTGAGCCAGGTTAATGCGGCACTCGGGATAGCCAATGACCTCGGCAGACTTAAACGCGGCATGCGCCACCAAAAGCGCCTGCGGGTCGCGTTGCCAACATCCTCAGAAGCGTGAATCATAATGCGGCGAGCGATAAACTTAGGATCCTCCCCAGCATCGATCATGCGCGCGAGCCAATAGATCGTGGCATCGGGGTCACTACCGCGCATGGACTTGATGAACGCACTGATGATGTCGTAGTGCATGTCGCCGTTTTTGTCATACGTAAAGCCGCGACGCGGGTTGCAATCTTCACGTCATCCACGGTGATGGGATAGCGCTCCCCCGCCGCAGGCGCTGGCGTTCCCTCGGTATCGGGACGCGTGACGGCAATCTCGCTCGCAAGCTCGAGCGTCGTGAGCGCCGAGCGAGCGTCACCCGCTGCCAGCGTGCAAATGGTCTTGACCGTATCCTCATCGGCCGAGAACTTACCGTTCAGACCATGCGGAGCCTCGAGCGCACGCTCGATCAGCGTGGCAATGTCCTCGTCCTTAAGGTGTTCGAGTTCCACCACGCGACCACGCGAGAGCAATGCCGAGTTGACCTCAAAGTACGGGTTCTCTGTCGTAGCGCCAATCATAATGACGGTACGGTTCTCAACTGCATGCAGCAGGGCATCCTGCTGCGACTTAGAGAAGCGGTGAATCTCATCGATGAATAGAATGGTGCGGCGGTCGTAGGTATTCAGGCGCGTCTTGGCCTCGTCAATCACGCGACGCAGGTCCTTCACAGTACCCGTGACGGCGCTGACCTCGACAAACTCGCTCTTGGTATGGTTGGCGATAATGTGGGCCAGCGTCGTCTTACCCGTACCGGCCGGCCCGTACAGAATCACGCTCGAAAGCACGTCGTGCTCGATCGCGGCACGCAACCATGAGCCCTTACCGACGGCCTTTTGCTGGCCCACATACTCGTCGAGCGAATTGGGGCGCATGCGCACCGCAAGCGGCGCATTTTTAAAGGAACGCTCGCGCGTCGAGGCAGAAAAAAGGTCGTCCATAGCCATCCCGTGCATCCATCAAAATCGTTGTTCCTCAACAGTATACCGAAAATATACGAACTACCGTTCGTTAATATAGGTACGATGCGGAAACTTCAGCCCCGGGAACAGCTTGCTCGTCAGCTCACAGAAATAGCCGTCCGTCATGCTCGAAATGTAATCCACTACGGTCTGATCTTTATCATCCTGCCATGCATAGGTGCGATTGTAGTAGGAAAGCTGCCGCTCAATGCGCGAAATGTGATGCTTAAAGATATACGAAGACTCGTCGCCTTCGTTTATATCCTGCAGGCAACGGTCATAGAGCTTTTCGAACGCCTCGCGCAGCTCCGTTTCGGAGTCGCCCTCGATGCCGCCCTTGCTATAGATCTTCTCGTAGTTCTCGCGCTTAGCGCGGCGGATTTCCTCGAACAGGTCCTCGCTCATCTCGATGCGCGGCTTGCCATAGCTGTGCTCGACGATATCGATAGAGGCATGCGTGAGAATCCAGCTGTTGTATGCTCCGCCAAGCCCATCGTCAAAAGCGTCGGGTGACAGCAGGCCCGCCGCAATGGCGTCTTGGCGATCACGCCCCGCATAGGCAAGAATATCCGAGATGCGAACGACACAGCCCTCAAGCGTCATGGGGCGCAAGTGCTCAATTGCGCTATAGCCTGTGGCAATGCAATCCTCGACGGTTCGATCGAACTGGTCAAAGGAACCCATGTCCGAGAGCTCGAACACACGCTGCTCGTACTCGCCGTTGTGGCAGAGCACGCCATCGAGCGTCTGAAGCGACACGTTGCGACCGTACAGCGCATCGAGCACGCGGACCGACTGCACGTTATGGAAAAAATAACGACCCGTGCGCTCGTGATAGATATCGTTGAGGAATCGCTCGCCGGCATGGCCGAAAGGCGTGTGCCCCAAGTCGTGACCCAGACCGATCGCTTCAATCAGATCGCAGTTGAGCCCGAGGGCGCGACCGATATCGCGCGCAATGCGCGAGACGAGCTGCACGTGTAGACCACGACGCGACAAGTCGTCGTTGCTTCGAAAGCTAAAAACCTGCGTTTTGCCTGCATAACGGGTGTACGCCGGTAGATGGAGGATTTTTTCGGTATCGCGCATAAACGCCGGACGCATAAGCGTGCCTTTGTCCGCATCGCGATCGACACGACGAATGACCTGGTCGTCGTTGCAACGATACGGATTGACAGTGCCCGAAGCACGATTGGCGGCAATGCGCTCGACGAGCTCGGGCGACAACGCCGAAGGAATACGGTCCATACGCGCCTTGATGGCGGCCGTTTCTTGATTAGTTGCCATGGCATGCTCCTTAAGAACGATGCGCAATCGGTTACAGAGTGCAGCCCACGACCTCGATTATGGCAAAAATCGGCACTAAAAACGGGAGCAATGGCAGGGAGCGCGATTTTGTGAAGAGGCAGGAGAGGGCCAGGGCCAGGAGTGCGACGGCAAATGCCACGATGCCACCCATAGGGTCAAGCGTGCAAAGCGCGAAGAGTGCTTTGGCGTCCCCCATGCCAATCCCCGGGGCTTGACGAAGGCGCCGCCAGAGCGACTCAGTAAGCATAAGGCAAGGTAGACGATGACCGCAAGACCGGCATGATCAAGTGCAGTGTTAACGCCCCTGTCGAGCCAAACGCCTGCTAACGCCGCCACGGCACATGCGCCGGCAAGCTCATTGGGAAACCGCCGCTCACGGGCATCAATCCACGCGCCGGCAAAGATGCAAATCCAAAACGGGATATAGATCATCGAAAACCTCCTTGAGCAGCTGCTCAAAAGCAAAAACCACCACAAAGGTGCCTGTCCCCTTTGCGGGTGGTTTTGGTGGTGGTTATTTGGCGCCTTGCATGACCTCGTCAAGGGTAACGCTGACGGCGTGCTGCGTCGGGACCCAGTCGACCTTCAGGAACAGCGCGGCCACCGTGATGGGGATATAGCTGAACATAAAGATCGGGAAGGTAAACAGGTTAGTCACCAGACGCCACTTTTGCGGGCAGTGAATGTGCTTGTACTCAAAGATAGTCGTGAGCAGCGCCAGGATAAAGAAAGTCAGATACATCATGGCGAAGGTCATAATGAGCGAAGCGGCACAGGCCTGCATCTCGACTTCGGTAGCCAAAAAGCCGTGCGAGAGTCCACCCACGATCAGGAACGTCGCATTGGCGAGCATCAAGATGAGCGACAGCAGCATACCCGGGGCGATCGTCATGAACATGTCGTAGGCGGCAAAGCGATGGTAGCGGAAGGTCGACTTGACCAGGTGCTTACCGTAAGTAAAGAACACCTGGTAGAAGCCCTTGGTCCAACGCATGCGCTGTTTCCAGGACGCCTTAAACGTCACGGGTTGTTCGTCAAAGAACTCCGCCGGCGCATAGCCAATGCGAATGCCGTGAATGGCGCAGAACGTGGTGAACTGAATGTCCTCGGTCAGCGTGTGGAACTGCCAACCGTGCATGCCCTCGATAACGCTGGCGGAGATGAGGTAGCCCGAACCCGAGACAGCGCAAGAAGTCTTGCAGATATTGCGCGCGTTGTTGAGAAAGCGCGCCTCACGCAGGTACCAAGTGGCATTAGCTGCCGAGATCCACGAGCTGCCGAAGTTCTTGGAGTTACGATAGCTCGTGACCACGTGGAATCCCTGGTCAAAGGCATCGTTCATCTTGGACACGTAATCGCGGGAGATGACGTTATCGGCATCGAAGATAAAGTAGCCCTCAAACGTGTCGGGATACTCGTTAAGGATGCGATCAAAACCAAAGTCCATGACCCAGCTCTTACCCTTGCGGGCCAGGTCGTTGCGCTCATAAACGATGGCGCCCGCCTCGCGCGCGAGCTGCGCCGTGTTGTCGGTGCAGGCATCGGCGACCACGAAGACCTCGATAAGCTCGGACGGATAATCCTGATCCTTGATGGAGCGAACGAGGTTGGCGATCACGGCCTCCTCGTTATGCGCCGCGATAAAGAAGGCATAGCGGTGAAGTTTTTTGGCCTTGGGAGGCGCGACCTCGCCACGAAGAGCGCCAATGACAAAGAAGACCACCTGGTACAGAAAGCAGACCGTGAGCAGCGTAACCACAATCTGGTTAAAGATCACGATGGGCGTGTTAGTTTGTAAAAAGGCGAGCATGCAGGCTCCCAGGAACGCGTTACGTAAACAACCGTATATCATACCGCAGGCTTACCGAGTTCAAGAAACCACCTAATACCGGCTAGGCTTCGAGAAGGCCAAGCTGCGGGACGATGTCGTCGCCGGCGGCGGTGCGGCCAAGCGAGCGCGGGGCCAGGTCGTCAAGAACCGCAGCAAGATCCCAAGGCAGCTCTCGCGGCATTCGATGCGCTCACCCGTCACGGGATGGTCGAATGCGACGCGCCAGGAATGAAGGAATTGCCTGTCAGACCCTGATCGGCACGCGCATCGCACTTACTGTAGAGCGGATCGCCCACGCAGCGTGGTTGATATGGCGCATATGCACGCGAATCTGATGTGTGCGGCCCGTAAACAGGTGGCACTCGACGAGCGTATAGCCGTCGTCGAAACGCGTGGAATCGAAGCGCTCGAGACTTTAAAGGTCGTAATGGCCTGACGGGCAAAGGGGTCGTCCGAAACCGCCATCTTGACGCGGTCGCGCGTAGAACGGGCGATACCGGTATTGATGGTGCCCTCGTCCATGGCGATGTGCCCGTGAACGAGCGTGATATAGCGACGATCGAGCGTGCGCGTGCGAATGAGATTTTGAAGCGCGCGCTGCGTGTCGTCGTCCTTTGCCGCAAGCATGAGACCCGAGGTATCGCGATCCAAACGATGCACGATCCCGGGGGCGGTCCTCACCCTGTACGGTACCAAGATGGTCGATGCCGCAGTGGTAGACCAGAGCGTTCGCAAGGGTGCCGCTCTCGTGGCCATGGGCGGGATGGCACACCAGGCCCCGCTGCTTGGAGAGCACGATAAGGTAGTCGTCCTCGTAGCGGATATCGAGGGGAATGGCCTCGGGAATCACGTCGGTCGGGTCGTGCGGCTCGGGCAAGTCGACCGAGATGCGATCGCCGGCGCGTACGGCGCACTTTTTAGAGAGACAAGTCTCACCGTTGACGGCAACGGCGCCTCCCTCGATCAGATGCGCGCAGGCAGAGCGCGTGGGACAGCCATCGTTGGCGCCCAAATAGGCGTCAAGACGCTGACCAGCGGAATCGTCGGCAACAAGAATATGGATGTCGGCCATTAACGCTCATTCCTTTCGCGAATCTTGCGGGCACGCTCCCCACGCTGCTTGGCCTTGCGCTTAGCGCGGGCCTCATCACGGGCATTGAGCTCGGCAGTCGCATCAACCTCGCGGGCCGCGGGGCTCAAGAACATGTATCCGAAGAGGGCGAGCACGACGCCCAAGGTAATGCCGATATCGGCCACATTGAAGACGGGGAAGTCGATGAAGGTGGTGGCAATAAAATCGGTCACGAAGCCAAAGGCCAAACGATCGATAGCGTTGCCGATAGCACCGCCCGCAACCATCGCCATGCCCACAACCTCAAGATGGGCGAGCTGGGGTGCACGAATGAGGTACGCGGCAATAGCGACAATGACCGCCAGCGCCAGCACGGCAAACGCGATGCCATGCCCCTCGCCCATGCTAAAGGCAGCGCCGATATTGCGGACAAACAGGAAGTCGATCACGCCGGGGATAACAGTCACATGCAAAGCGTCGCCCACGGCACGAACCGCAAGCTTGGTCAACTGGTCAACAAGCAGCACAACGAGCGCCACCCCACCAGCAACACCCAACCGCCAACGCAAAGGCGGCGTCATATCCCCAGCACGACCCAAATCAATCCCCTACCCTCAAGAACATCGAATTACGTTTAATACAAAGAACTATCTTATATTGCCATACGCAGAACGCACGACATATCCACCAACGCAAGCGAAATAACCAGCTAAAAACGAAAGCGACATTCCGAATAACGGAATGTCGCTTAATAGCTTTCGACTAAAAACGCAAGTCGAAAGAAAGCCTCTAGCTCCAGCAATGGAAATGCCGCGTTATCGTCACCAACAGCGAAAACGTCCCTAAGCGAGCAAGGTGACGTGAAAGAGGAGGGAAGCGTACTTTGGTACGCGACCGACGATTGAACGTCAGATTGCCGCTTAGGGGCGTTTGCAGCGTCGGTAGGTTACGGCGTTCTACGAACGCCGTAACTTACAGCGCGTCAGCGCAGCGCTTGCAGATATGCGCGTGGCCGTTGTACTCGCCGACGGTGGTGCGGTAGTTCCAGCAACGATCGCAGCACTCGCCCTCGGCAGCCTCGATAGCGACGGAAAGCTCCTCGCCCTGGTTCAGCTCAACATCGGAGACGATGTAGAACTCGGCCAGGTCGACGGCCTTGTCGCCGGTCAGCAGCGCGTACATCTCGGCAGGAACGACCGCCTTAACGCGGACCTGCTGGCTCTTGGTGAAGGTGCCGGCGGAGCGGGCATCCTCGAGGGCCTTGGTCACGGCGCTACGAAGCTCGAGCGAAGCCTCGAGCACGCCCTCGAACTCATTGGCCTCGTCGATTGTGATGGGCGACTTGTACCAATCGAGCAGCGCGGCGTACTTCTGGTGATCGACGCAGCCGGCGGGCGCATAGGCCATGGCCTCGTCGACCGTGTAGGACAGGATCGGCTGCAGGTCGCGCATGAGCATCGAGAAGAGCTCGGCAAGCACGGTCTGGGCGCTGCGGCGCTCGAGCGAGCCGGGCTTGTCGCAGTACAGGCGGTCCTTCAGGCGTCGAGATACACGTTGGAAAGCTCGGTAACCACGAAGTCATAAAGCGCACGGTAAGCGCGCGGGAACTCGTAGCAAGAGTAAGCGTCGTCGACCTCGGCCTGAACCTGGGTCAGACGGGCAACCATGAGCTTGTCGAGCGGCAGCAGGTCGGCAAAGGCGACACCGTCGGTCTCAGGCTCAAACTGGCCCTCGAGCTCGGAAAGCAGGAAGCGCAGCGTGTTGCGGAAACGACGGTAGGCATCGGACGTACGGGCAAGAATCTCGTGGTCGATGGACACGTCGGAGCTGGTGTCAACGGAAGCAACCCACAGGCGGATGATGTCGGCGCCCATCTCTCACAGACCTTATTGGGGTCGATGACGTTGCCGAGCGACTTGGACATCTTGCGGCCCTGGCCGTCGAGCGTGAAGCCCTGCGAGACGACCGCCTTGTAGGGAGCATGGCCGTTGGCGCCCACCGAAGTGAGCAGCGAGCTCTGGAACCAACCGCGATGCTGGTCGGAGCCCTCGAGGTAGACGTCCGCCGGGTACTCCAGCTCGGGACGGTACTCGCAGACGGCCTTCCAGGAGACGCCGGAGTCCCACCACACGTCGAGGATGTCCTTATCGGCCTTGAGGTGATGGCCGCCACACTTGGGGCAGACGCAGGCCTCACCCAGGTAGCTCTCGGGAGCGTCGGTGAACCAGGCGTCGGAGCCCTTCTCGTGGAAGAGCTTGATGACGGCGTCGAGCGTGGCGTCGTTCATGACCTTCTCGCCGCAGTCGGCGCAGGTGTAGCTGGGGATAGGCACGCCCCAGTTGCGCTGACGGCTGATGCACCAGTCGGGACGCTGCTCGACCATGGCGCCAATGCGGTTGGCGGCGTGAGCCGGATACCACTTGACGTTCTCGCGAACCTCCTTGCCAGCCTGCTCACGCAAACCGGTCTTGTCCATAGAGACAAACCACTGGTCGGTAGCACGGAAGAGCACCGGGTGCTTGCAGCGCCAGCAGTGCGGATAGCTGTGCGTGATCTTCTTCTCGAGGACCAGGGTGCCGCGCTCGCGCAGGAACTCGATGATGTGCGGGTTGGCCTCATCGGTATCCATACCGCTGAAGGGGCACCGGTGCCAAACTCCTCGCCGGTGTAGAACTTGCCGTCGTCATCGACCGGCATGCAGATGTCGGTAATGCCCTCCTTGAGGCAGGCAAAGTAGTCGTCGACGCCGTGGCCGGGCGAGTTGTGGACGATACCGGTACCGTCATCGACACCGACGTAATCGGCCAGCAGCGCCACGCCTCAACACCATCAAAGATCGGCTGCTTGTAGTGGATGTGGTGGAAGGTCTCGGCGGGAACCACATAGGGCTTACCGTCGACCATAACCGGGGTGTACTCCCAACCAAACTCCTCGCAGCACTTGGGAGCCAGGTCCTCGAGCATGACCTCGGCACGACCCTCGTGCTCAACGGCGACATAGGCGGCGCCGGGCTTGAGAGAAACTGCCTGGTCGGAGGGGATGGTCCACGGCGTGGTCGTCCAGATGATAAAGTCGACCGGGCCGTCGAAGTTCTCGAGGCCTGCGGGCTTGGAGGTCATCTCAAAGCGCACGAAGATGGACGGGCTCGTCTCGTCGGAGTACTCAATCTCGGCCTCAGCGAGTGCGGTGTGGCAGTGCTTGCACCAATGGACGGGCTTGTGACCGCGATAGATCATACCCTTATCGAACATGGCCTTGAAGACCTCGATGTCGGCAGCGTCATGCTGGTGATAGAGCGTCAGGTAGGGGTTATCCCAGTCGCCGAGCACGCCCAGGCGACGGAAGCCGGCCTTCTGCAGCTCGATGTTCTCGACGGCGAACTTGTTGCAAAGCTCGCGGATCTTAGCCGTGGAGGTCTGGTTGAACTTCTCGGTGCCGAGCTTCTCCTCGACCTTATGCTCGATCGGCTGGCCATGGCAGTCCCAACCGGGACATAGGAACCTCATAGCCCTGCATCATCCAGTAACGGTTGATCATGTCCTTGGAGATCTTGTTCATGGCGTGGCCGATGTGAATCGGGCCGTTGGCGTACGGAGGGCCGTCGTGCAGCACGAACTTCTTGTGACCCTCGTTCTTCTTCAGAACCTGCTCGTAGACCTTGTTGTCCTGCCAGTCCTTGAGTCGCTTGGGCTCGGACTTGGAAAGACCGGCACGCATGGGAAAACCGGTCTTGGGCAGATTCATCGTCTGCTTGTACTCGTTTGCCACGGTACCCCTTTCATGTCGTGGGCGCGCACGCCCGTTGGGCACCAAAAAAGCGCCCGTCCCTACAAGCTGGGACGAAGCGCCACAAAACGGGCTATACGCCCGTAAAAGCTCTTCGTTTAACCACCCAGCTTAGATGCCCTCGCCCGCGTATTCGCGCGCTCGCATCCGTTACTCGGCTGGCCTGTATCGACGACCATCTCGGCGATATCTACTAAGACGTGCCTGCGCGGCACGTCCGTTGGGACCGCAGCTCCGGGTGATTTTCATCGGTCGCATGCACGGGTTCTCAGCGCTCCCCGCTCTCTGTGGCATGCGGACGGCCGACTACTCGTCCCCATCAACGCTTATGCGGAGTATGCTAGCACGTTCCGCGCCGGCGAAAAACCCTCAACACTGGTTTCATACGTAAGAAATTTCTCGTGGTCGTTAGCCTTCTCTAGGAGCAAAATACCTGAAAGCACTTTAACTAACGAAAGAAGGCTGCCATGCGCACAATCGGAATGAGCGACTACACCGTCGGCGAGGATTGCTTTACCGAGCTGCCCGCCGCACTGGCGGAGTACGGCGCGAAGAAAGTCGCCATCATTGGTGGCAAGCGAGCCCTAGCTGCGGCGCTGCCGGGCATCGAGGCGGCGCTTGAAGGTACCGACGTCGAGATTCTGGAGACGCGCGTCTACGGCACCAACAGTACGCGCGCCAATATCGCCAAGGTCGTGAACTCCCCCGCTTGCCAGCAGGCAGACGTGCTTATCGCCTGTGGCGGCGGCAAGGCACTCGACACCGTCAAGACAGCGGCAATCGAGCTCAAGAAGATTGTCTTTACGGTGCCGACGATTTGCTCTAACTGTTCCGCCGCGACCGCCATTGCCGTCGTCTACAACGACGATGGATCGCTCGAGGGCTATTCGTACCCCAACCGACCGGCGCACATCTTCATCAATCCCAAGATCATCGCCGAGGCTCCGGCGGAGTACTTCTGGGCCGGCGTGGGCGACGCCCTGTCCAAGCAGCCCGAAGTCGAGTACGCCACGAGCGCCGCGACCTGGAGCACACCGCCGGCCTTGGCCTGGCTCTTGCCCACACCTGTTCCGAGCCGCTGTTTACCTACGGTGTTCAGGGTCTTGAGGACGTTCGTCAGAATCTGTCGAGCGAGGCCGTCAAGCAGATCGCGCTCGACATCGTGGTCAACACGGGCTATGTCTCGAACCTGACCAACCAGAACGATTACTACTACAACTCGAGCGTGGCGCACGCGTTCTACAACGCCGCCTGCAGCATTCCGCGTGAGGGCACCTACCTGCACGGCGAAGTCGTAAGCCTGGGCGTGCTGGTGTTGTTCGCCTACACGGGCGACACCGAGAACCTTAAGCGCTATGCTGACTTCAACAAGCAGATGGGGCTGCCCGTAACGCTTGAGCAGGTCGGGCTTTCCGAGACCGATATCCCTGCCCTGTGCGAGCACGCGCACGCCACCAACGAGTGGAAGCAAGGCAACCCGGAGCCCTTCACCGACGAAAAATTCGCCGCCGCCATCAAGGCGCCAACGCCTACGGCCACACGCTCTAGACCCAGGCCAAAACCACCACAAGGGAGCAGCACCTTTGTGGTGGTTTTTTATTGCTCCAGCATGCTGGGGTCGAACTCGCTAGCCGGGATCACGCGATAACCGTGGCGGAGCAGTAAATCAACGAAGACGCCGTTGCCCGCCGTAAGGGTGCCGCTGAATGTTCCGTCGTAGATGCGACCCGCGCCGCACGAGGGACTACGGTCCTGCAGGATGCACGCGGCGATCTCTTCCGGCCCGCCCGCCTGCTCGCACATATCGAGCGCTCGTTGGGCACCCAGGCGAAATTCGCGATCGACCGATATGCCCTCGCAGGTACGAACCTCTCCGTTCACAATCTCGGACGGCTTGCGCGGCGTGGGCAGGCCCCCAAAGACCTCAGGGCACACCAAGAGGACCTCGGTCCCTGTACGCTCGCAGGCCTCGACCAACTCGCGATGGTAGTTGTCGAGCCCGTTATACTTGCAGCTCTCGCCCATCAAGCAGGCGCTCACCACGATCTTCATTTCCATCCCTCTCAAGCAAAACGCCCCATTTGAGAAGCTGCTCAAATGGGGCGTCGGCGTTTACTGGCTCGGCCGCGGCTTTACTGCTGCTTGGGCATCAGCGGATCTCGCGCGTGAGGAGGTTCATGAACTCCTCGCCCGTGATGGTCTCCTTCTTATACAGATAACGAGCCAGCTCGTGGAGCTTAAACTTGTTCTCCTTCAGAATCTGCAAAGCGCGGTCGTGCGCATCCTCGATCAGCTTGGCGACAATCGCGTCCACGCGCTCGGCCGTACCGGGGGCGCAGGTGAGCGACGTGTCCTGATTGAGATACGCGTTCTGCACGGTACCGAGCGCCATCATGCCAAACTCGTCGGACGATACCAAAGCGCGTCACCATATTACGGGCGAGCTTGGTGGCCTGCTCGATGTCGTTGGCGGCGCCGGTCGTCATCTCTCCAAAGATGAGCTCCTCGGCTGCGCGGCCACCGCAATAGACAGCGAGCTTGTCCAAGACCTCCTGGCGCGTCGTCAGGAAGCGCTCGTCCTCCTCGACCTGCATGGTATAACCAAGAGCACCGCTCGTGCGCGGCACGATGGTGATCTTCGTGACCGGCGCAGAGCCCTTCTGGCGAGCGGCAACGATGGCATGGCCGATCTCGTGATAAGAAACGACCTGCTTCTCGTGGTCGGACAGCACCGTGGACTTACGCTGTTGGCCGGCAATGACGACCTCCACCGACTCCTCGAAGCGTCCTGGGTTGCACGCTTGCGAGCCCTCGCGAACGGCGCGCAGCGCCCTCGTTGATGATATTGGCCAGGTCGGCGCCCGAGGCACCGGGCGTGGCGCGGGCAATCGCGGTCAGGTCGATCGGCGGCTCGGTCTTCACGCTCTTGGCATGCAGCTCGAGGATGTTCTTGCGGCCGGTCAGATCGGGCAGCTCGACGGGGATGCGGCGGTCAAAACGACCGGGGCGCAGTAGAGCGGGATCGAGACTGTCGGGGCGGTTGGTTGCGGCAAGGACAACGATACCCTTATGGTTATCGAAGCCATCCATCTCGGTCAGCAACTGATTGAGCGTCTGCTCGCGCTCGTCGTTGCCGCTAAAGCCGCCGCCATCGCGCTTCTTACCGATGGTATCGATCTCATCGATAAAGACGATACACGGTGCCTTTTCCTTGGCCTGCTTAAACAGGTCACGAACCTTAGCAGCGCCGCGACCGACAAACATCTCAACGAACTCAGAGCCCGAAATGCTAAAGAACGGAACACCGGCCTCGCCGGCAACAGCCTTGGCAAGCAGGTCTTACCGGTACCCGGAGGGCCAACAAGGAGAGCACCACGCGGCAGCTTGGCGCCGATCTCCTCGTAGCGCTGCGGCTTCTCCAGAAGTCGACGACCTCCTTGAGAGACTCCTTGGCCTCTTCCTGACCGGCGACGTCCTTAAAGGTCACGCCCACGTCCTTGGAGGCGATCACGCGCGCGCCGGACTTACCCAGTCCGCCGCCGCCAAAACCGCCGCCGCCAAAGTTCATCGACGGGCCGTCATCGCCCATAGCCTTCTTCATGCGGCGGTTGAGCACCAACCGATGAGGAAGAAAATCGCCATGGGAAGAATGAGTGTGAGCAGGTAGTAGGTCATCAAACCCGAGTTTTTATCGGGAACGACCGACTCCAGCGAAGCGCCAGACTCAAGCACGCGATCGGTAAAGCCCGCGTCATTCGGCACACAGGTCGTCTTGTAGGCGATGTTCTCGTCCTCGCCCTTCTTGGTGTAATAAATCGAGTAATCGTCCGTGTTGTACTCGACCTTGTCGACGCTCTTCTTATCGAGCGCTTTGACAAACGTCGAGTAATCGGTCTTCGTAATCTGCTGCGTGTGACCGATGTTGGGGAACAGAACGGTCGAGAGCACGAGGTAGACGACGAAGGCGATGAGCACGTAGAGAATCATATTCCGTCTACGTTTGTTGTCATCCATCTCCATCTGCTTGAACTCCATCTACTGGGTTGATAATGCTTTCTAGAATACCCAACCCGGACGGCGATAAACCGACGCCGGGCACGAAAGGACAGAGATGGCATCACTGTAAGTCGGCAAGGTTCAAATCTATACAGGCGACGGCAAGGGCAAGACGACGGCTGCGCTGGGGCTCGCGCTGCGCGCGACGGGCTACGGGCTCGACGTTCTTAGGCTGCAGTTTGCCAAGAAACTGCACTGCGCCGAACACGATGCCGCGCCGCGCCTGGGGCTGCGCATCGTACAAGCTGACCGCGACACGCCCGAGGCTTGCGCGGCACAGATTCTGGAGCTCGCATGCGAGCAGATATCACAGGTCGACGTTCTGATTTTGGACGAACTCGGCGAGGCCATGCGCCGCGGCTTCGTGACACGCAAGGATGTGGAGGGCTGATCGCACTGAAGCCTACCACCACAGAGCTCATGCTCACCGGCCGCGGGCTGCTGCCGTTGGCCGACCTCGCGGACTTAGTCACCGGAATGCGCCCCGTCAAACACTACTTCGACGAAGGCCTCTTAGCCCGCCAAGGCATCGAATACTAATTGATCCGAAGGGGACGGAGGAAAACGGATCATCGACATCGCGACGGAGAGCAATGATCCATTTTCCTCCGCCCCAAGGGATCATTAGGCGGTGGCGCGGCCGAGCCAGTTGCCGCTGTGGTGGTAGATGGTGAACATCGTGGCGGTGATGAGCCAGGTTACGGGGTAGACCAGCAGCAGGTGCTCAAGCGACGGATCGAACGGCATAATCGCAAACACCCAGATCACCCTGAGCACGACGGTGCCAAAAATCGTGAGCAGCATCGGCTGCAAGCTCACGCCGGCACCGCGGATGGAACCCGAGGCGTTCTCGATAATCGAGAAAATCGCATAGAACGGCGCAATGAAATGGAGGATGGTCGTGGTGTACGCCGAAATCGAAGCATCGTCGACAAACAAACGCGACAGCGACCCGAGAACACCAGCAGCACGGCAGACAGGCCACCAATGAGCATAAACGACAGCACGAGCGACGTATGGTAGCCCTTGCGCATGCGCTCGTAATTGCGCGCGCCAAAGTTCTGCGCCGAGAACGTAGTGATCGATACGCCGAGCGCCTCGGTCACCATCCAGATAATGCCATCCAGCGCCCAGATAGACCCCAAGCAGTCGTGACATCGGCGCCAAACGAATTAACCGACACCTGGATCAGCACGTTCGAAATCGAATAGGCAGCCGATTGAAAACCGAGTGGCAGACCACACGAGATCATACTCTTGCAAATACCGCGATCGATGCCGAGCTTAGACAGCGAAAGACGCCATGCACCCGGAGCGTGCATCATACGAATCACGACCATCGTGGCGTTGGAGCAAATGGTCAGCGCCACCGCGATGCCGCAGCCCAGAGCCTCCATATGAAGCACGGCAACGAAGATGACATCCAGCACCGCATTAACAAGGCAGCCGGAAGCGATGATCACAGCAGGCCCGCGCGTGTCGCCCACGGCGCGCAGCAATGCCGTTCCCATATTGAGCAGCAGCGCCGCAACCATGGCGGCAAAATAGCAACGAGCATAGGCCACGCCCTCGGCCAATAGTTCATGCGGCGTGTTCATAAGCACCAGCATGGGCTCAACGAACACTATGCCAAGAATCGAGAAAACGATACCGCCCACCAGTGCGAGCGTCATGGCTGTATGGACCGAACGACTCAGTCGTTCATCATCGTGCTGGCCAAAATACTGACCGGTAATGACCGCGCAGCCGGCGCCGACGCCAACGCAAAAGCCAATGCAGAGCTCGGTGAGCACCATCGTGCTTGAATGCCACCCAGCGCGAGCTTGCCGCCAAACTGGCCAACGATATACGTACCGATAAGCGTGTAGGCCTGCTGAAAAAACGAACTAAAAAAGATGGGAACGCACAGCGACAGCAATTGCTGCCAAATGACTCCTTGCGTTACATCAATAGCCGTAGATTTCTTAGCCACACGCCTCCCCACACGCATACGTCAAACAGCAAAACAGCAATTTAAAACCAAAACCAAAACCAGCTTAGCACCGACTGGCGGCGACCGAAACACCCCGAATTAGAGCGCGGTGCGGAAAACTGCCTAGTGATACAAACCCGGCTGGTAGTGATACTCATTGCTCACGTGCGGGCACAGCTGCCAAAAGGCGACGGCGCTCGCCGCGGCCACGTTAAGCGAATCGACCCCGTGCGCCATCGGAATGCGCACCGCGTGGTCACAGCCGGCAATGGTCTTGGCGCCCAAGCCGGCACCCTCGGTACCCATAAAGATTGCCAAGCGGTCAATCTCCTGCAGCACGGGATCGTCCAGCGATACGGAATCGTCCGTCAACGCCATAGCGGCACACGAAAAACCGGCATCGTGCAACGCCGCCAGCCCATCATGCGGCCATACGCGCGCCTCGCTGCCAATGCGCGTCCAAGGCACCTGGAAAACCGTGCCCATGCTCACGCGGGCCGAGCGACGGTACAGCGGGTCACAGCAAGTGGGGCTCACCAAAATGCCATCGACGTTCAGCGCAGCCGCCGAGCGGAAAATCGCGCCGACATTGGTGTGATCGACAATACCCTCAAGCACGCACACGCGCACCGGACGATCCCCCGCCGCCTCGACGACGCCGCCCAAGAACTCATCAACCGGAATCTGACGCGGGCGACGGAACGCCGCCAGCGCGCCGCGCGTCACGTTAAAGCCCGTCAACTGCTCCATGAGCTCCATGGAGGCCACGAACACGGAACCGGACCCGCTCCCTCGCGCACGACAAGCTGGTCAAACAGCGGCATCATCTGGTCGAGCCAGCGCTCGCCCAAAAGAAAGCTCACCGGCTGGTATCCGGCACGCACCGCGCGCTCGATAACCTTGGCGCTCTCGGCGATAAAGATGCCCTTTTGCGGCTCCAGCACACAGCGCAGCTCGCGCTCGGTCAGCCGCACGTAGGCATCGAGCCGCTCGTCCTCGAGCGAATCAATTCGCAGAACCTCAACGGCATCAGTCATAGCAGCCAGCCCACACCCTTCTTTACAGCACATCTATACCAAACGAGGCGACGCTAAGCGCCGCCCCATGTCATTCAACATACCGAGATCATCCGTCACCGCCAGATCATTACGCCTCACGCATGATACGTCACGAACTCATAATCGACGCCCTCGTCACCCTCACCGGCGGCAATCGTCGCACCCCGCTACGCTGCGCAATCTCCCACGCGGGATCGGCGTCCAAGTCGGGAAAGTACGTGTCCACGGGATGGACGCAGTGGTTATGAGTGACCTCGGCCTCCACGCAGTACGGCAAAAACTGCCGATAGACATCGCCGCCACCGATCACCCAGGCAACGAGCTCATCGGCAACCGCAGAGAGCGCTTCGTCAACGCTATGCACACGTCGACGCCCTCGGGGGCAAAGCTCTCGTCGCGGGTAAGCACGATATTGCGGCGGTTCTTGAGCGGACGCCGCCGGGAAAACTCAGCAGCGTCTTGCGCCCCATAATGACCGGGCAACCTTTGGTGCACGCCACAAAATGGCGCATGTCAGCACGATTGGACACCACCATGTCGCCCTCGCACCCAATGCCCCAATCGTCACACACGGCGACGATAGCAGATAGCTTACACGTCATGAGCACCACCTACACCGCAATGGGAATGTTCTTGACCTGCGGGCCGTGCTCATAGCCCTCGACGATCAGGTCATCGGTCGTAAACGCATAGAAGTCATGCACATCGGGGTTGAGCGTTACCTTGGGTGCCGCAAACTGCGGACGCTCGATAAGCTCGCGGACGATATCGACATGACGATCATAGATATGGCGTCGGCGATCACGTGCAGCAGCTCACCGGGAATCATATCGACCGACTGCGCGACCATCATCAGCAAAATGGCGTACTGGCACACGTTCCAGTTGTTCGCGGCCAAAATGTCCTGGCTGCGCTGGTTGAGAATCATGTTGAGCGTCGGCTTGTCGTCCTGAGGACGCTGCGTCACGTTATAGGTCACGCTATAGGCGCACGGATAAAGGTGCATCTCGGACAGATCGCTAAACACGTACGTATTGGTCATAATGCGACGACTATACGGCGTGTGCTTGAGGTCGTACAGCACACGGTCCATCTGGTCGAAGTCGCCCTCGGCGTAATGGCTCTTCTGACCAATCTGATAGCCGTAGGCTTTACCGATGGAACCGGTCTCATCGGCCCACTCATCCCAGATATGGCTGTTGAGGTCATGCACGTTATTGGACTTCTTTTGATAGATCCACAGAATCTCGTCCATGGCAGACTTAAGCGCCGTACGACGCAGGGTGAGCGCGGGGAACTCCTCGCGCAGATCATAGCGCGCCGTGACACCAAAGTTTTTAATGGTATAGGCAGGGGTGCCGTCCTCCCACACCGGGCGGACCTTTTGGCCCTCGGTGGTGGTGCCATGGTCCAAGATATCGCGGCACATGGTTACAAACTGTTGATCAGCTTTGCTCATTGACCCTCCTGTCAGTCGCCTACAAGCGAGATTCATTGTAGCCCAGGCGCACGTGCCCCACAGCCCAAACATAAGCCTCATTTTCTGACATATGCCAGAAATTCCTTGCGCAAATCCGCACGTTCGCTATTCTATTGTTGACATATGTCAGATTTGGAGAGTGTATGGCTGGAAGACGCGAAAAACTGCGCCGCGTCGGGATCATCCCCGAATATCGCGGCTTTACCCCCGATGGCCTTGCCAGCGGAGACGCTATCGATATGACGGTCGATGAGCTCGAAGTACTGCGCCTGTGCGATCTGGAGGGCCTCAATCAGGAGGCCGTCGCCCTGCACATGGGCATCGCCCGCGCCACGGTGGCGGCAATCAGCAGTCGCGCGCATCGCAAGGTGGCAAACGCGCTGGTCAATGGACGGGCGATTGTCATCGAGGGCGGCAATATCGCATACTCCCCCATCACCACGACAACGGCCGCATGGCCAGCAAAGGAGGTCGACACCATGAGGGTGGCAACCACGTACGACAACGGCAACATCTTTATGCACTTTGGCCGCAGCGAGCAGTTCAAAATCTACGACATTCAGGACGGCAAGGTGCTCAACGAGCAGGTCGTAGGCACCGGCGGCACCGGCCACGGCGCCTTGGCAGGCCTGCTTGCCAACGGTGGCGTTGATACGCTCATTTGCGGCGGTATCGGCGGTGGCGCTATCAACGCGCTTGCCCAAGCCGGCATCACGGTGTACGCAGGAGCTCAGGCAGCTGCGACGCTTGTGTCGAGGCCCTTATCGCCGGAACGCTCGCACAGAACGGCGAGGCCACGTGCGGCTGCCACGGCCATGACCACGCCCACGAACATGGCGAGTCCTGCAGCTGCCACGGCCATCACGAGCACGAGGGCCACGAGGCTGCGGCTGCCACTAACGGCACGGCACCGCGAGCTCGGGGCGCGACGCTGAACGCAGCCCAACTATCAAAGCCAACAACAGAGGCCACCCGGTAGCTTCCGAGTGGCCCTTTGCCATATCAAGCTGGAATTACAGCCCTATTTCTTATTGCGCATCTGCGCTTCCATCTGGCGCAGCAGGTCCATATCGGACTTAGGACCACCCGTTCCCAGGCCGCCCATGCCGCCCAAGCCATGGCATCCAGACCGGGAATATTGGGC
>ENA-OQIM01000250-OQIM01000250.1-human-gut-metagenome-genome-assembly--contig:-NODE-250-length-19517-cov-1.682104_pt1 | contig 19517 bp, 29 predicted proteins | sample MGYA00242579_ERZ504744 | MGnify/ENA primary metagenome ERZ504744 (study PRJEB26092, sample SAMD00036441) | human gut metagenome | host: Homo sapiens | study: EMG produced TPA metagenomics assembly of...
TGCATATCGTATGAATGTGCCAAGAAAACAGAGTTCGAGAGAACTCAGCTTGTAAAAGATAAAACAGGTGTGAGAATCCAGGGACTTGAGGGAATCAATCCGGTTAACGGTAAGAAGATCCCGATCTACATTGCTGACTATGTAATGATGGGCTATGGTACAGGTGCTATCATGGCAGTACCTGCTCATGACCAGCGTGACTATGATTTCGCTAAGAATTTGGCATTGACATTATTGAAGTTATCAAGGGTGGAGATATTTCCAAAGAAGCCTATACAGGTGACGGTGAATGGTAATTCCGATTTCCTGAACGGATATGCAAAGAAGAAAGATTCTATTGAGCGTATGCTGGAAGAACTGGAGAAAAAAAGGAATCGGTAAAGCCGGTGTTCAGTATAAGATGAAAGACTGGGCATTCAACCGCCAGAGATACTGGGGTGAGCCAATCCCGCTTATCCACTGCCCGAACTGCGGTGTTGTGGCAGTTCCGGAGAACGAACTTCCGCTGCGTCTGCCGGATGTCAAGGACTTCGAGCCGGGTGAAGACGGACAGTCCCCACTTGCAAAGATTGATTCTTTCGTAAACTGCACATGCCCGAAATGCGGTGCTGCAGCGAAACGTGAGACAGATACCATGCCTCAGTGGGCAGGATCTTCCTGGTATTTCTTAAGATACACAGATCCGCACAATGCAAATGCACTGGCTGATATGGACAAACTGAAATACTGGATGCCTGTTGACTGGTACAATGGTGGTATGGAGCATGTTACCAGACATATGATCTACTCCAGATTCTGGCATCATTTCCTGTATGATCTTGGCGTAGTAAATACACCGGAACCATATGCAAAACGTTCCATCCAGGGACTGATCCTCGGACCGGACGGAGATAAAATGAGTAAATCCAAGGGCAACGTAGTTGACCCGCTGGATATTGTAGAAGAATACGGTGCAGATACTCTTCGTACCTATGTACTGTTTATGGGTGACTATGGCGCAGCTACACCGTGGAGCGAGAACTCTGTAAAGGGCTGCAAGAAGTTCCTGGACCGTGTTGCAGGGCTGACAGATATCCTTTCTGAAGAATCCGTATCTGATGAACTGGAGATGAAACTCCATCGTACCATCAAGAAAGTTTCTTCTGATATCGAGAACCTGAAATTCAATACAGCGATCGCCAGCCTGATGACACTCATTAATGAGATCACAGCAGAAGGACACTTAAGCAAAGATGACCTTACCATCTTTATCAAACTGCTTAGCCCGTTCGCACCGCATATCTGCGAAGAAATCTGGGAATTCATCGGAGGAGAAGGCTTACTGGCAGTTTCCGAATGGCCGAAATACGATGAAGCAAAACAATTGCCAAGACCGTTGAGATCGGTGTACAGGTAAACGGTAAAGTAAGAGGAACAATCGTAATCCCTAACGGATGTGAAAAAGAAAAAGCATTCGAGATCGCCAAAGCAGACGAGAGAATTGCTTCCTTCCTGGAAGGTAAGAACCTTATCAAAGAGATTTATGTACCGAACAAGATCGTAAACTTTGTTGCGAAATAATAGAAACAGTAAAAAGAGGACTGACAGAAATTTTTCTGAACAGTCCTCTTTTGAGTTTGCCAGCTGTATTTTTAGACCTTTTCAGGCAACCGCCTGCTGATATGCCGGAATGTCAGTGTAAACACGATTCCCTTCACGATAGAAGAGATTGTAAGCGCCCACCATACACCATTTAATCCCATTCCCGCATGTGTCAGGATCAATGCCAGCGGGATTCGTGAGCCTGTCAGGATCACACTGATCGTACTGGATAATCTGGTGCATCCAAGTCCTGATAATGCGCCCACTGTCATCAGTTCAATAGACATAAAGACTTCACTGAATCCAATAATGATCAGATAATTGACGGCAGTATCCAGCGCTTCTTTTTCGTGGAAAAATAACCTGGCAATTGGTTCCGGAAGAAAGACAAAAGCTGCAGTGACAAACAGGCCCCAAATTGTGAGAACGCGAAATGACAGACTGTAACCTTTACGGATACGGTCTTTTTTTCGTGCACCGTAGTTTTGGGCAATAAAAGCATTCAGTGCTGAAGCAAAACCATCAGCAGTATTCCAGGATACGGATTCAATCTGTCCGCCAACACGCTGCGTTGCAATAGCGGCAGCACCATAACCGGAAACCATACGGGTCAGAACCATGGAGATGAAACAGTAAATGCTTCCCTGTATAGCTGTGGGAAACCCGATCCTGAAGATGTGCTTATAATATTCTTTTGGAAAAACAGACAGCAGATTCAGATGCTGTAAAACATTGGGCTCCAGTCTGGAATGCCGGATACGCAGAACCATCACTACAAAAACCAGAATCTGTGAACTTACTGTCGCAATAGCGGCTCCGGCAACCTCCAGCCTCGGGAAAGGTCCGATGCCAAGGATCAGCAGCGGATCCAGGATCATATTTCCTGCAAGCCCGATAAAGTTTGCAAGCAGGGGAGTGCGGGAATCTCCCTGCGCAGTAGAGAGTCCGGTCAACGTCAGATTCAGATAAGAAAAAAGAATCAGCACAGGTGATCAATGTATAAGATCTGGCAGCAGTATAAGTTTCTGCGTCGGTCAGATTAAAAAATCCCAGCAGAGGCTGTATGAAAATAACACAGACAGCAGCAAACAAAATGCCGGACAGTGCAGTGAGCTGCAGAGAACCGGCAGCATAGGAACGTGCCTGGTCATAATCTTTGCGCCGCATGCCTGAGCTGTATTTACCTGTCCGCCCATTCTTGACAGGGATGCAAGCCCCTGAGAGAGCCAGACATACATTCCGCCTACTCCCACGCCTGCAACCGCCTTCGCACCAAGCAGTCCGATCCATGCCATATCCATAATACTGTATGCTGTTCCTAACATGGAAGAAATCATGATAGGCAGAGCCAGCTCTGCCAGAGTTTTCAGGATCGGACCGGAAGTCAGATCCACAGTTTTTGCTTTACTCATTTGTAATAACCCTTCATGTACCAATTATTATAATACTTTTGTAGTCCATTTACTGCAGTCCCATACTTGAGAAACCACATCGCGGTAAAACTCCGGTTCATGCAGATCAGGAGAATGCTTCCCTTATATTCGATCAATGCCTGCTTCAAAGCTTCTTTTGCATCCACATCCAGATGATTGGTAGGCTCGTCCAGAAGCAGAATGTTCGTTTCTTTATTCACCAGCTTACACAGACGCACCTTCGCCTGCTCCCCGCCACTCAGTACACGTACCTGACTTTCAATATGCTTGGTAGTCAGACCGCATTTGGCGAGAGCAGACCGCACCTCATACTGAGTATAAGACGGAAACTCCGCCCAGATCTCATCAATACAGGTAGTCTTGTTATCACCCTTTACTTCCTGCTCAAAATATCCAATCTGAAGATTCTCCCCGAGTTCGCAGGAACCTTCAGAGACGGGATCAACCCCAGAATACTCTTCAGTAAAGTTGTCTTACCGATACCGTTTGCACCAACCAGCGCAATCTTATTTCCTCTTTCCATAGAGAGAGTAACAGGTCTGGAAAGAGGTTCATTATAACCAATAACCAGATCCTTCGTTTCGAAAATTATATTTCCCCGGAGTGCGTCCGTATTTAAAATGAAACTCAGGCTTCGGCTTCTCGGCAGCAAGCTCGATCACATCCATCTTATCCAGCTTCTTCTGTCTGGACATTGCCATATTTCTTGTAGAAACCCTGGCTTATTTCTTGCGACGAAATCCTTCAGTTCACTGATTTCCTGCTGCTGGCGTCTGTAAGCAGCCTCAAGCTGAGCTTCTTCACCTCATACACTTCCTGGAAATGGTCATAATCCCCGACATAACGGTTCAGTTCCTGATTCTCCATATGATAAACCAGATTGATAACAGAATTCAGAAACGGAATATCGTGGGAGATAAGGATAAATGCATTCTCATAATCCTGCAGATAACGCTTCAGCCATTCGATATGTTCCTCATCCAGATAGTTGGTAGGCTCGTCCAGAAGCAGGATATCCGGCTTCTCCAGAAGCAGCTTGCCAAGCAGAACCTTGGTTCTCTGACCACCACTCAGATCTGTAACATCACGTTCCAGTCCGATATCCAGAAGTCCCAGGGCTCTGGCAACTTCCTCCACCTTCGCATCGATCACATAGAAATCATGCATGGTAAGGGTATCCTGAATAGTTCCCAGCTCCTCCATCAGAGTATCCATCTCCTCAGGAGAAGCAGTGCCAAGAGAGTCACAGATCCCATTCATTCTTTCCTCCATCTCAAAGAGATAAGAGAACGCAGACTTCAGCACGTCACGGATGGACATACCCTGAGAAAGGACAGAATGCTGGTCCAGATAGCCGACACGTACGTTCTTTGCCCATTCAATCTTACCCTCATCCGGCATCAGCTTTCCGGTTACAATATTAAAGAAAGTAGATTTACCTTCCCCGTTGGCACCAACCAGTCCAATATGCTCGCCCTTTAACAGGCGGAAAGACACATCATTAAAAATCGCCCTGTCTCCGAAACCATGTGTCAGATGTTCAACATTCAAAATACTCATAAAAAGAAATTCTCCTTAATTATTGTTATATAATGTCAGGGTCCAAAGGTATTTCACCCCTGACCTGACATCCACGAATTACTTACTCCGCTGCAAAGCAGCTCCCGCAATTCTTTTAATATTTGTAACTATACAACAGTATGATCAGACTTCCCTGACTCCTTTTAATGACGGCTCAGCCATCAGCGAATAATTTGTATAATAAACCACAAATCCGGGCTTCGCCCCTGCAGGCTTTTTCACCTGCTTCTTCTGGATATAATCAATCTCCACCTTAGGAGCAGTACGTCCTTTGGAATAATAAGCGGCAAGCTGTCCCGCAATCTCAAAGATATGATCCGGCAGTTCTCCGTCCTTAGACTTCACGACCACATGCGAACCGGCCATCTTCTTGGCATGAAACCACCAGTCATTCCCTGTGGCAAACTTAAAGGTAAGCTCATCATTCTGGAAATTATTTTTTCCCACATAAATATCATACCCATCCTCAGTCACATAATGGAACGGCTTAGACTTACTCTGCGCCTTCTGCCCCTTCCTGCGGTCATAATGCTTCTTAATATACCCATACTCCATCAGCTCTTCCTTGATCTGTGCCAGATCACTCTCAGCCAGAGCAATATCCAGAGCATTGGAAACAGACTCCAGATGCTCAATCTCACTTCTCGTATCTGCAATCTGCTCAGTCAGAGCCTCCTCCGTACGCTTCAGCTTTCCATACTTGTCAAAATACTTCTTGGAATTCTCCGCCGGAGTCATAGTAGGATCAAGAGGAATGGTAATCTCCTCGTTGGTATAATAATTCAGAGCCTTAAACGACTTACATCCATCCTCCAGCCCATACCCATAAGTATTGATCAGCTCCCCGTAAACCTTATACTTCTCTTTCTTCGCAGTATCCTTCATCTGCTTCTCCTGCAGACTCAGCTTCTTACGGTTACGCTCCAGCGCAGTCTGCACGATCCTCCTCAGATCCGAAGACTTCTGATGGATACGCGTCAGCGTATTCTTTGTCGCATAATAAGTCTCCAGCATCTGTGAAACACTCTCAAACTCCACAGAATGATACTCCGGTCCATACTGCTGGAACGCAAACACACCATACTCCACAGGTTCTTCCCCCCGGTAAACAATATTCGGAGAAAAATCCCCCTCCACAACCTGATCCATCAGCCTGCGGAACGTATGATACAAATGCACCCTCGCCGCCTCATCCAGAGACTGCGCTGCATCACTCCCGTCAATCGAAGCCCTGAAACAGATCTCCTCCGCAACAACCGGACTGATTCCAGTAAGAGAAGAGTAAACAGCCTGGAAATATTACAAGGCTTCCTGCACACAACATCACAGAACTCCTCCTCACTCACAGTCAGCGGATTCAGCTTATCCTGCGTCTTCGGAATAAAATACTCCCTTCCCGGAAGCACCTCACGCACAGAACTCATATGAGAAGAAACATGCTTGATACTATCCAGGATCATCCCTTATCATCACAGAAAATAATATTACTGTGCTTGCCCATCAGCTCCATGATAAGAACCTTCTTACAGGGATCCCCCAGCTCATTCAGATGCTCCAGCTCAAACATCACCACACGCTCCATCCCCGGCTGCCTGATATCCGAAACCCTCGCACTTCCAATATGCTTACGCAGCAGCATACAGAAATTAGGCGCAGTCATAGGACTGGGCTTATTCTTGGAAGTAAAATAAATCAGCGGAAGAGAAGCACTGGCCGAAAGCAGCAGCCTGCACTGCCCATTCGCCCCCTTCCCCGTAATCAAAAGCTCATCCGCCTCCGGCTGAGCAATCTTATTAAACCGTCCTCCATCCAAATTCAAATGCAGCTCCTTCACCATAGCCGCAATCGTAATCCCATCAAAAGCCATATAAAAACACTCCTTTTTAAATAATACTCACAATAATCAAAATCTCAGTCCCCAATATGACTGATAACAATTTTATAATTGACAGGTAATACATAAAATCTAAACATCACCTACGTCAGAAAGGCGAAGCCCTTTCTGACAAACAAACTATAATATAATAAGCTTTTCTGAAAGCCGTTCAATTTAAAGGATATACCATATACCTCCAACAGCCAGCTACCAGCAGGAGAAAATAAATAGTTCCGGGCGCATTTGCAGGGGTTGTAGTAACTCTTAGGCTTCGGGAATCTGCGTTATGAAAAAAACAGCAACCTGTCTGAGCGAAGCGAGTTTTGCTGTTTTTTTCATGCCTTTAGCAGATTTCCGAAGCCTTAGAGTTGACTAAACCCCGAAACCGCGCCCGGAACTATTTATTTTCTCCTGCGTCCCACCTGCGTCGTCCCTTCTGCTAGTATACCACACATTTCCTACCGCCATCAACGAAAAAATGTTTGACTCCCATTCTATAATGAACTATAATAAATCTGTATGTAAACCAGAACAGGCACACATACCCCGACACTAATAGACAGACAAAGAGAGAAAAACTATGATAAAAAGCATGACAGGTTTCGGCCGGGCAGAAGTCGTGACCAAAGAAAGAAAAATAACAATCGAACTAAAATCTGTCAACACAGATACCTGGACCTCAGCATCAAAATGCCCAGAAAACTCAACTTCCTGGAAGGCGCAGTCAGAAACCTGATGAAAACCTACATCCAGAGAGGCAAAGTTGATGTATACATCACATACGAAGACTACACCCTGGACAACGGAGCTCTCAAATACAACAGAGAACTCGCATCCGAATACATCACCTGTCTTAAACAGATGCAGCAGGACTTTGACCTTGACTACGATATCAAAGTCAGCACCCTGTCACGCTATCCGGAGGTACTTGTCATGGAAGAACAGTCTGTTGATGAGGAAGCACTCTGGGAATCTCTGGAACCGCCCCTTCGCGAGGCATGTGAGAAATTTGTCCAGACAAGGATACTGGAAGGCAGAAATCTTGAGAAAGACCTTATCGGAAAACTGGACAGCCTTGAAGAAAAAGTATTACGTGTAGAAGCCCGCTCTCCGGAAGTAGTCAATGCCTACAGGACCAAACTGGAAGCAAAAGTTTCCGAGCTGCTGGAAGACACACAGATCGACGACAACCGCATCGCAGCAGAAGTCATCCTGTTTTCAGACAAAATCTGCAATGATGAGGAAACCGTCCGCCTTCACAGCCACATCAGGAACATGAAAAAGATGCTTACAACAGAGAAAGAAGGCAATCGGACGCAAACTGGACTTCATGGCACAGGAAATGAAACAGAGAAGCAAACACGATTTTATCCAAATCAAGTGATCTGGAGATTTCCAAACAATTGCCATTGATCTGAAAACAGAGATCGAGAAAGTCAGAGAACAGATCCAGAACGTAGAATAGAGGAAGAAAACGTGGCAAGACTTATTAATATCGGTTTTGGAAATGTAGTCAATTCACAGAAAATCGTGGCAGTGGTAAGCCGGATGCGGCACCTGTAAAACGAATGGTGCAGAGCATAAAGGAACCCGGTCACTGATTGATGCAACTCAGGGGCGAAAGACAAAAGCAGTGATCGTCACAAGCGACGATTATCTGGTGCTCAGCGCACTTCAGCCTGAGACCATTGCCCGGAGATTTGCAGAAATATATGAAAACGAGGATAAGGGAGAGACCCATGAATAAAGGAATTTTAGTAGTGGTTTCCGGATTTTCCGGTGCAGGAAAAGGCACAGTAATGAAACGCCTCATGGAGAAATATGATGGTTATGCATTATCTGTCTCCGCAACAACCAGAAAACCCCGTCCCGGTGAAGAGGACGGCAGAGAATATTTCTTCCGTACAAGGGATGAATTTGAGAAGCTGATCGAAGAGGATGCATTGCTTGAATATGCCCGGTATGTGGAAAATTATTACGGTACCCCACGCTCTTATGTCGAAGAGCAGCTTCAGGCAGGCAGAAATGTAATCCTTGAGATCGAAATCCAGGGCGCAATGAAGATCAAAGAGAAAATACCGGAAGCACTTCTGGTGTTTGTAACTCCGCCGACTGTGGAGGAACTGGAACGCCGTCTCACAGGCAGAGGAACAGAAACCGCACAGGTGATCGCAGACAGACTTGCAAGAGCCGGTGAAGAGGCAGAAGGTATGGGACAATATGACTATATTCTTGTCAACGATACTGTAGAGGAATGCGTAGACCATCTTCATCAGATTATTGTGAGTGAACATTCCAGAGTATCCAGAAATGCAGAATTTATCGCAGATATCCAGAAACAGACAAAAGCATTTCAGAAATGATAAACATGCGGCCCAGACCGCTTAAAAGAAAGGAGAAAATACATGATACATCCGTCTTATACAGAATTAATCGAAGCAATCAATACAAACAGTGAGGACGACGATACAACAATGTCCCTTAACAGCCGTATTCCCTTGTACTTGCTGCAAGTAAACGTGCACGCCAGATCATTGCAGGTTCCAAACCAATGGTAGAGGGTGCGGCAGGCAAGAAACCTCTCTCAGTTGCGATCGACGAGCTCTACAAAGGAAAAGTAAAGATCCTTGCTCCGGAAGAAGAGGATGAAGAAGGAACAGAACAGACAGCTGAGGCACAGACAGAAGAATCAGCACAGGCTTCTGAAATCACAGAGACTGCTGAAACAGCAGAAGAAACAACTGAAGAGTAAGAACTGATGGTAACACAATAGATAAACAAAAGGATGTGTCTGAGAATTACAGAGGTATATTTTCAGGCACATTCTTATAGGAGAATTTATGAAATTATTATTCGTATCATTAGGCTGTGACAAGAACCTTGTAGATTCCGAAGAAATGCTCGGACTTCTTACAGGTAACGGGTTCGAGATCGTAGATGATGAAACTGAAGCAGAGGCCATTGTGGTGAACACCTGCTGCTTCATCAATGACGCAAAGGAAGAGAGCGTCAACACCATCCTTGAGATGGCAGAATACAAGAAAACCGGGAGCTGTAAAGTCCTGGTTGTCACAGGATGTATGGCACAGCGTTATAAGAATGAGATCATTGAGGAAGTACCGGAAGTAGATGCAGTACTTGGAACAACTTCCTACGGAGACATCCTTAAGGCAATCCGTGAAGCAATGGAAGGAAAACATTTCCAGGAATTTAAAGATATTGATTATCTTCCGGAAAAGCTTGGCAAACGTGTTCTCACAACAGGCGGACATTTCGGATACCTCAAGATAGCAGAAGGCTGTGATAAACACTGCACCTACTGTATCATCCCGAAACTTCGCGGTAAATTCCGAAGCGTTCCGATGGAACGTCTGGTAACACAGGCAAAGGAGATGGCAGAGGAAGGCGTAAAAGAGCTGATCCTTGTCGCACAGGAGACAACCGTATATGGAACTGATATATATGGAAAGAAATCTCTTCATATCCTCCTGAAAGAGTTATGCAAGATCAAAGGAATCCGCTGGATCCGTGTGCTTTACTGCTATCCGGAGGAAATTTACGATGAACTGATCCAGACCATGAAAGAGGAGAAGAAGATCTGCCATTATCTGGATCTTCCGATCCAGCATGCAAGTGACCGTATCTTAAAGAGAATGGGAAGAAGGACAACACAGGCAGAACTGGTGGAGATTGTAAATAAGCTTCGCCGGGAGATTCCTGACATCGTGCTCCGTACCACTCTGATCTCCGGATCCCGGGGAAACACAGGAAGACCACGAAGAGCTGATGAGCTTTGTGGATGAGATGGAATTTGACCGTCTGGGAGTATTTACTTACTCACCGGAAGAAGATACACCTGCAGCAACGATGCCTGATCAGGTTGCGGAAGAAGTCAAAGAGGCCAGACGTGACGAGATCATGGAGCTTCAGCAGGAGATTTCCTATGATAAGGGAACTGACCGTATCGGACAGGAACTTCTCGTGATGATCGAGGGAAAAGTTGCAGATGAGAGCGCATACATTGGCAGAACTTACGGAGATGCACCAAAGGTCGACGGTTATATTTTTGTGCAGACAGGAGAACTCCTGATGACAGGAGATTTTGCAAAGGTACGTGTGACCGGTGCACTGGAATATGATTTGATAGGAGAGTTGGCAGATGAATACACCGAATAAACTTACAGTAGCCAGAATGATCCTGGTTCCGTTTCTTGTACTGTTTATGCTTACAGACCTGGGCGGTGAGGCAAACCGTATATAGCACTTGCTATTTTTGTTGTTGCAAGTGTGACCGACTGGTTTGACGGAAAGCTTGCCAGAAAATACAATCTGGTGACAAACTTTGGAAAATTCATGGATCCTCTTGCAGACAAGCTGCTTGTGTGTTCTGCAATGATCTGCTTTATTGAACTGGAAAAACTTCCGGCATGGTTTGTTATCATTATTATAGGAAGAGAATTTATTATCAGCGGATTCCGTCTGATCGCAGCCGAGAACGGTGTTGTGATCGCGGCAAACTACTGGGGCAAATTCAAGACGGTTTCCCAGATGATCATGATCATTTTACTGCTGATCGATTCTGGGCGGAGTGTTTGATATTCTGGAACAGATATTTATCTGGCTTTCTCTGGCACTTACCGTTATTTCCCTGATCACATATATCTGGCAGAACAGGAGTGTTCTGTCCATGCAGGATTAGAAAGAAGGATTTAAATATGGCTTCAGAAAAGGAAGCATCAGAAGAATCAGCATTAGAGGAAACAGCATTAGAAGAAACAAGTTGTAGGACTCCTGAAAAAAAAGAAAATGACACTGTCTCTTGCCGAGTCCTGTACAGGCGGTGCGGTAGCAGCGGACATCGTAAATGTGCCGGGAGCTTCTGAGGTATTTATGTGCGGCTATGTCACATATACAAACCGCGCCAAAAAGAAAATGTCTTGGAGTAAAGAAGAGCACACTGAAGAAAGAAGGTGCTGTCTCAGCCAAATGTGCCGGACAGATGGCAAAAGGCGGTGCGAAAGCAGCCAAAACCGATGTCTGTCTCTCTGTGACAGGACTTGCAGGTCCGGGCGGTGGAACAGAGGAAACACCGGTGGGAACTGTATTTATGGGATGTTACTGTGCAGGAAAGACAACTGTGAGGGAATTTCACTTTGAGGGCGACAGAAAAAGTATCAGAGACCAGGCAGTTGAACAGGCACTGACATTTATCTGCGACAGGCTGCGCAAATATGACAGATAATAATTGGTGACAAGTTACATTACTGAACATAAGAGTACATTTCGGAAAGTTGATGAAATGTACTCTTTTTGTTATCATAGCAATTCATATTAACCGAATCAGGTAAGTTTTCTGCGGAGTCTGCGAAAAGCAATAAGCAGTGAGTGGGGACTTGGTCACCGCATCATTTTCATAAGGTTCACCACTTTATCAAGTTTTTTGTGCCTCTGCGGGAGATTTTCCCATCTTCAGCACTTCAATGATCGCAGAAATCTCATCAGCATTAAATTTCAGACCACCTTTTTTCCCTGAGCAGCTGCGCTCATCAGGAAAGGCAGCATCTCATTTGCACCCTTTGAACTTCCCTGGGAAGCCAGATTCTGAAGCATATCAAGCTTGGAACGATCCATACCTGCAAGCTTCGGGTTGTTGCGCCAGTCATCATTCATGGGAATCCTCCTTCTCACCATCTGCAGGCTGGTTCATGAGCTGCAGCATCTGAACCATAGCATCATATTTACCATCTGATCTAATTTATCCCTGCTGGACCATAACAGAAGCTGCGGATATCATTGACGATATCCACCGGATTCTGGGCCGGCATGCTCATGGCACACAGATCGCTGCCGGAACTTCTTTTGCTGAAAACAGAAACCGTATTGATAAATTCAACCGCTTTTCATAGACTGAGAAAATCTGCTGTCCTTTTGGCGGAAGATAAGGAATGGCGGCTTTTATCATCTGTCCGCGGTCAGAACTGACCATCTGATCCAGCAAAGTCTGGGAAATCTGCTCTTCATTCATAATATCTGCTTCCATTTTATGTTTTTTATTAACAGAATATGACGGGGAGAAGGATTCTGACATATAATAAAGTAGAATTTAAATAACTGTGAGACTGCTTTACTGCACGCTGCCTCAAATTTTATGGAATTGCTGCAGGTATCATGCGTTTGCAGTTGCAAAAAAATGGAGAATCAGATATGGGATCAGAGTCAGAAGAAAAGAAAGAAATGCTTATTATAGATGGAAATGCTTTTTATGAGATAGATCTGGAGTGTGTGAAAAAGAAAAAACAATGTGCTCAGACAGTGCACCCGGAAAAGAAAACAGACAGGATCAATTCCCGGAATATGAAAGATAAGGATAATATCAGGCAGCATGAATAATAAGGACGAAGTTATAATCCTGTAAAATATAAAGAGGCAGAGGGAAAGATCCCCCTGCCAACAGAAAATGATTGTCAGCAGCCACATCCACAGCCATTGTTTCCACATAACAGAAGCAGCACGATAATAATCCAGCAGTTGTCACCGTTGCCACATCCGCCGCAGCCATTGCTGCATCCGCAGTTATTGTTTCCGCACAGGCACAGAAGATGATGATCCAGAGGATATTACAGCAGGAATTATTTCCGCCTGAAAGTCCCCATCCACTGTTACATCCACATCCGTTATTACATCCGCAGCTATTGTCGCATCCGCATCCGCTGTTATTAGCGCAGCCACATCCGCATCCTCCTCTGTCCTCACATCCGCAATTTGTAGCAGCTAAGTCGCTCATATTAAATCCTCCGTTTTTTTTCTTTACAATCCTATCATATGTGGAACCGCAAAAAGTGTTACAGTTTCATCATTGTTCATTATGTTCACAGTAACCAATAACCTTAAGTTCGATGCGAATTGTTGCTTTTCACAAGTTGACAATAATATATGAATCCGATATAATATACCACGTAACAAATCTGTAATGATTGAGAAAGAAATGCAACAATAACCCAATTAAAACGTAAAACAATACGTATAAAAAGAGAGGAAACGGAGAATAAGAATGAAGAAACATGGGAAACTATTGTTAAAGTATCTGCTCCTTTTTGTGATGACCGTTTTTGTAATGGGCTGTTTTAGTGTATCCGCGGCAACAAAAACAGGATTTGTCACTCAGAAAGGGAAAACCTATTACATAAACAAAGACGGTTCCAAACAGAAAGGCTGGCTGGAACTTAAGGGTAAGAAATATTACTTTGATAAGAAAACAGGAGTTCAGGTAAAAGGCTGGGTAAAAGACTCCAGCGGACAGGCGATCCGATACTTTACCAGCGGAGCCGGATATATGGTGACAGGATTTATCACTGATTCCAATGGAAATACCCGTCATTTTGATGAGACAACAGGCCTACTGACAAGAGGCTGGCTCACAGATACAGATGAATATAAATATTATTTTTACAGCGGTTCCGGCGTTATGGCCAAAGGCTGGGTGGAGAACAAAAAAGAACAGAAACGCTATTTCAGTCAGGCCAATGGACGTATGTGTACAGGCTGGGTGAAGAGCAGTGCCGGAAATTACAGATACTTTAAGCCGTCAAATGGAATAATGTATACAGGTCTGGAGAAAATTGACTCAGACTATTACTATTTTTCAAAATCAACCGGTGTCCGTTATCAGAAAGGTTTCGGAACCGTAGGAAGTAAGAAATATTATTTCAACCCTTCAGATGGTAAGGCGAAGACAGGCTGGCTTGAGCTTGATGGAAAGAAATATTATTTTGATACATCAGGAGTGATGCTGGCAAATACCATCGCTTCCATTGACGGAACTACATACAGGTTTGATTCTGACGGTGCTGCAACAAAGACTTCCGGTAATGATTACACAGTAGAGGGCAAATATGTCAAGGTCTTTGATGCGAAGAATAATAAATACTACTATATGGAAGAAGAGTTCCTGGAACATCCGGGAATTGCAGACGGAAAGGTGTCAGATCTGGATCTTCTGGCAGCAGTGTGTGATGCAGAAGCAGGAGATCAGGGAGTCGTGGGAATGGAGGCAGTTGCGCTTTGCGTATTAAACTGTACCATTGACCAGTATAAAGAATTTCCGTCACAGATCCGTTATGTGGTATATCAGGGAAAACCTACCCAGTATGCGGTTGTCACAGACGGAGCACTTCTTAAAAGACTGAAAGGCCAGTTTGAGGACAGGACCAATGCCTATGCGGCAGCAAAGGCAGCCATGGAAGTGTTCAGTAACTATGTGAATCATGGCACAAAGAGAACACTCCCGGGATTTAAGACAAAGGATTTCAATTACAAATTCTTTATGACTCCGGCAGCATTTAAGGCACAGAACCTTAATTTCAGCAAGCTGGAATATGAACAGTACAAAGGACATGTATTCTTTGTGGACTGGATTTCAGGGTGAGTACATTAATGCTTTAAGTTGGTGAAATATGAAGAGGATTGTTATAAATTCCTTGACAAATAAATTTTGTATTTGTATACTTGCAGATATATGATATAAAAAAGCACAGATGGGAAAGAGTAACATAGGGAAAACAGACAGAGAGCTGCCGGCAGGTGAGAGGCGCGTGGGGAACTTATGTGAATACCTCCCGGAGCTCTGCACCGAACACTTCAGAGATATTGTAAGGTAAGTAGACTGCAGCGGAGTGGCATCCGTTAACATGCTTAAGTAACAGAGAGAACCGTTGTTTATCATAACAATGGCATGGTTTGTTACTTATTGAGGCAGAGAATGCGAGTTTTCTGCGAATTTAGGTGGTATCGCGGGACCCGGTTCTCGTCCTAAAGGGACAGGAACCGGGTTGTTTTATTTTATTACGAGGAGGAAACAAACAATGACAGTTTGGGACGAGCTGAAAGCCCGTGGTCTGATGCCAGGTAACAGACGAAGAAGAGATCAAAGAAATGGTAAATAATGGAAAAGCCACATTTTACATTGGCTTTGACCCTACCGCAGACAGCCTTCATGTAGGACATTTCATGGCGCTCTGCCTGATGAAACGTCTGCAGATGGCAGGAAATAAACCCATCGCATTATTAGGCGGCGGAACCGGTATGATCGGTGACCCGTCCGGAAGATCTGATATGCGTCAGATGATGACAGTGGAGACCATTCAGCACAACATCGACTGCTTCAAGAAACAGATGGAGCGTTTTATCGACTTCTCAGACGGCAAGGCATTAATGGTAAACAATGCAGACTGGCTGATGAATTTAAATTATGTAGAAGTACTTCGTGATGTTGGACCACATTTCTCTGTAAACCGTATGCTCTCTCACGAGTGCTACAAACAGCGTATGGAACGTGGACTTACATTCCTTGAGTTCAACTATATGATCATGCAGAGCTACGACTTCTACATGCTGTATCAGAAATACGGCTGCACCATGCAGTTCGGCGGTGATGACCAGTGGGCAAATATGCTTGGCGGTACAGAGCTGATCCGTCGTAAACTTGGAAAAGACGCTTACGCCATGACGATCACACTTCTTCTGAACTCCGAAGGTAAGAAGATGGGTAAAACACAGTCCGGTGCTGTATGGCTTGACCCGGAGAAGACTTCTCCTTTCGATTTCTATCAGTACTGGAGAAACGTGGATGATGCAGATGTTATCAAATGTATGCGTCTCCTTACCTTCCTTCCGTTAGAAGAAATCGATGAGATGGCGAAATGGGAAGGAAGCCAGTTGAATAAAGCAAAAGAAATCCTTGCATACGAGCTGACAAATCTGGTTCATGGCGAAGAGGAAGCAAAGAAAGCACAGGAAGGCGCAAGAGCACTTTTTGCAGGCGGCGCTGACACAGCACATATGCCGACAACTGAGCTTGCAGACGAAGACTTCTCAGAAGAAGGAACAATCGATCTGATCTCCATGCTTGTAAAAGCAGGAATGGTTCCAACACGTTCCGAGGGACGCCGTGCTATCGAGCAGGGCGGTGTTTCCATTGACGGTGAGAAGATCACAGATGTGAAATACACAGTTGCCAAAGATGCACTTACAGGTGAAGGTGTAGTGCTGAAAAAAGGCAAAAAGAAATTCAATAAAGTTCTGGCAAAATAAAAAATTCATTATAGAAATATCGGCGGATACTGCTGAACCGGTGCCGCCGATTTCAGGAGGAAAAGATTATGAAGAAATACGGAGTAAACGAACTTCGTCAGATGTTCCTCGACTTCATGGAGAGCAAAGGACATCTGGTAATGAAAAGCTTTTCCCTGGTACCACAGGGAGATAAGAGTCTTCTGCTGATCAACGCAGGTATGGCTCCGCTGAAACCATATTTTACAGGTGCTGAAATCCCGCCAAGAACAAGAGTAAGTACCTGCCAGAAATGTATCCGTACAGGTGATATCGAGAATGTAGGTAAAACTGCACGTTCACGGTACATTCTTTGAGATGCTTGGTAACTTCTCCTTTGGTGACTACTTTAAGAAAGAAGCCATCCACTGGTCCTGGGAATTCCTCACAGAGGTAGTAGGACTGGATGCAAACCGTCTGTATCCTTCCGTATATCTGGAAGATGATGAAGCATTTGACATCTGGAACAAAGAAATCGGAATCCCGGCTGACAGAATTTTCCGTTTTGGAAAGAAGATAACTTCTGGGAGCATGGTGCAGGTCCCTGTGGTCCATGTTCAGAGATCTATTATGACCGTGGAGAGAAGTATGGTTGCGGAAAACCTGGCTGTACAGTAGGATGTGACTGTGACCGTTACATGGAAGTATGGAACAACGTATTTACCCAGTTTGAGAACGATGGTAACGGAAATTATACAACACTGAAACAGAAGAACATTGATACAGGTATGGGTCTGGAACGTCTGGCAGTTGTTGTGCAGGACGTAGATTCCATCTTCGATGTAGATACTATCTGCGCACTGCGTAACCTGGTATGTAAGATCTCCGGAAAAGAATATGAGAAGAATTATAATGATGACGTATCCATCCGTCTGATCACAGACCATATCCGTTCTGCAACATTTATGATCTCCGACGGTATCATGCCTACAAACGAAGGCCGCGGTTATGTACTCCGCCGTCTGATCCGTCGTGCAGCACGTCACGGACGTCTTCTTGGAATCGAAGGCACCTTCCTTGCAAAATTAAGTGAAGAAGTGATCAATGGTTCCAAAGCAGGATATCCGGAGCTGGAAGAGAAGAAAGAATTTATCTTTAAAGTTCTCACAAATGAAGAAAACCAGTTCAACAAGACCATTGACCAGGGTCTTCGTATCCTTGGAGAGATGGAAGATGAGATGAAAGCAGCAGGAGAGAAAACACTTTCCGGCGAAAATGCATTCAAATTATATGATACTTACGGATTCCCGATGGATCTTACAAAAGAGATCCTTGAGGAAAAAGGATATGATATCGATGAAGCTGGCTTCCAGAAATGTATGGAAGAGCAGAGAAACAAAGCACGTTCTGCACGTGAAGTGACAAACTATATGGGTGCTGACGCAACTGTATATGATGATATTGATGTAAATGTTACAACAGAATTCGTAGGATACGATCATCTTACCTTTGATTCCAAAGTAACAGTCCTTACAACAGAGACAGAGATCGTAAACTCCCTGATGGAAGGACAGAAAGGAACTGTCTTTACAGAGCAGACTCCATTCTACGCAACTATGGGTGGACAGGTCGGAGATACAGGTGTGATCGAAACTGCAAACGGTAAGTTCGTAGTAGAAGACACCATCAAGCTTCGCGGCGGTAAATTCGGACATGTAGGTCATATGGAATCCGGTATGATCTCCACAGGCGAAACTGTTTCCCTGAAAGTGGATGAAGCTGCAAGAAGAGACACTGAGAAGAACCACAGTGCAACACATCTTCTTCAGAAAGCATTAAAGACAGTTCTTGGAAGTCATGTAGAACAGAAGGTTCTCTGGTAACACCGGACAGACTTCGTTTCGACTTTGCTCATTTCCAGGCTATGACAGCTGATGAGATCGCACAGGTAGAAGCACTTGTAAATAAAGAAATCCAGGCCGGCCTTGAAGTCCGTACAGATGTTATGGATGTGGAAGAGGCTAAGAAATCCGGAGCAATGGCTCTGTTCGGAGAGAAATATGATCAGAAGGTACGTGTGGTATCCATGGGCGACTTCTCCAAGGAACTCTGCGGTGGTACTCATGTGGCAAACACAGGCAACATCATGCTGTTCAAGATCGTTTCCGAATCCGGTATCGCAGCAGGTGTGCGCCGTATTGAAGCTCTGACAGGAAATGGTGTTCTGGAATACTATAAGAAACAGGAAGAACTGCTTCATGAAGCTGCAAAAGCCCTGAAAGCAAATCCTGCAGAGATCGTAGAGAAGATCGGACATCTTCAGGGAGAAGTAAAGGCACTCTCTAGTGAGAACGAATCCTTAAAGAGCAAACTGGCTCAGGGAGCTCTGGGAGATGTTATGGATAAAGTAGTAGAAGTCAAAGGTGTGAAACTTCTTGCTGCAAAAGTAGACGGAGTGGATATGAACGGACTTCGTGACCTTGGCGACCAGCTGAAAGGCAAACTTGGTGAAGGTGTTGTCCTTCTGGCAGCAGTAAACGGTGAGAAAGTAAACCTTCTTGCAATGGCTACTGATGCAGCACAGAAAGCAGGCGCTCACGCAGGTAACCTGATCAAAGCAGTGGCAGCTATCGTAGGCGGTGGCGGCGGCGGACGTCCGAACATGGCTCAGGCCGGCGGAAAGAACCCTGCCAAAGCTCAGGAAGCCGTAGATGCAGCAGCAGGAATCCTTGAAGGTCAGATAAAGTAAAAATTGTTACTGCTCACTTTGTGACCAGCAACACGCTTCGCGATGCACAGAATTATGCTAATCGCATAAATTCGCGCGGTATGTCTCGGGATTTGGCATATACATGCCAAAACACCTCGCGGGATAGTGGCGTGTGAATAGTAACTAAAAAAATCTGCAAAATTTAACCAAAAAGATGTTGACGAACCCACAGGCAATGATATATAATATCACTTGTGCAAGAAAAAATACCCAGACAGTTGTATTTTAG